>Ga0182016_10002420_pt1 | contig 21985 bp, 19 predicted proteins | sample 712S2MmetaG_FD_120491 | JGI IMG/M metagenome (GOLD analysis project Ga0182016, IMG submission 120491) | Permafrost microbial communities from Stordalen Mire, Sweden - 712S2M metaG | ecosystem: Environmental > Terrestrial > Soil > Wetlands > Permafrost | place: Sweden: Stordalen | collected... | reverse complement strand
CGCGCCTGCGGCTATCGGGTCGGCTGGGCGGTATTTTCCGGACGGCTGCGCGGATCAGCGGATTACCTGGCGGCGCTCGAACTGCTGTCATCGCTGCGCCTGTGCAGCAACGTGCCGGCGCAATGGGCGGTTCAGACCGCGCTCGGCGGCTACCAGAGCATTCACGAGCTGGTGCATCCCGGCGGCCGGCTGTACGAGTCGCGCCGCGCAATCATCGAGGCGGTGCAGGCCAGCCGCTACCTGACGCTGGCACGGCCCGACGGCGCCATGTATGCGTTCGTCGGCGTTGACACCAGCGCGCTGCCGGAATTCGATGACCAGCAATTCGCGCTCGATCTGCTGGAGCAGCAGCATGTGCTGGTGGCGCCGGGGGTAAGCTTCAACGTGCCCTATCGCAATCACTTTCGCGTTACCACGCTGCCGGATGCGGCGACCCTGCGGCTGGTGTTCGGCCGCATTGAGGCGCAGCTTGCATTGCAGGCCGCGCCGCCTGCAGGTGCGGTACGCAGCAGCGTCGTGGCTGCACACTCTAGATTCAAGTAGAGCTTCAGAATAGACTGGCAATGATTTGAATTGCTTGAGATTTCTAACGCTATACTAGCGCATATCGAGAGCGGTGGCACGCTCGTCGTGCCGAGCCGCCAGCGCGCCACGGCAGTGCGCCTCGCGCACAGCAGCGCGATGCTCGACGCCGGCCGGGCGGTCTGGAACAGCCCCGATGTACTGCCCTGGAGCGCCTGGATCGAGCGCGAATTGGGCGCGGCGCGCGCGCGCGGCGAGCCGCTGGCGCGACGCCTGTCGGCGGCGGAGGAATGGCTGCTGTGGCGCGACGCGGTGCACGAGGCCTGCGGTCAGGAGGTGCTGCGGCCCGATGCACTGATCGAGCCGGTGCGCCGCGCCATTACCCGCCTGGATGACTACGGCCTGCCGCTGACACGGGCCGCCAGCCCCGAGAGCGCGGTGCTGCTGCATGCGCGCGCCGCGTTTCGTCGTCGCTGCGCTGAGCTGGGCGCGCTAGGCACCACCAGCTGGCGGGATTGCGCCGCACTGCTGCGGCCATCAGCGCAGCTGCTGCTGGCCGGATTCGCCACCCCGGGGCCGGCGTGGCGGCAGTGGCTCGAGCAGCACGGCGCACGCCTGTTGCCCGGCGCACAGCCGGAGCCCGATGAGCCGCCGCAGCCGCAAGCATTTGGGCATGACAGCCCAACGCTTGAGGCCGAAGCGGCAGCACAGTGGTGCGCGGAGCAGCTGGCGCGCGACGGCAACGCCCGGCTGTTGCTGGTGGTGCCGCGCCTCGCGCAGCAGCGCCACCTATGGCAGCGGGCGTTGGCGCAGCGGCTCGATTACACAGCGCTGCTGAGCACCGGTACGGAAAGCGGCGCAGCCCCGTTCGCCATTGAGGGCGGACTGGCGCTGCACCGCTATGGGCTGGTGGCAACCGCGTTGCAGTTGATCGCGGTGGCCTGCGGCCCGGCGTCGTTCGAGCAGCTCAGCGCCGTACTGCGATCCTCGTACCTGGCTGCAGCGCCGCGTGATCTGCGTCTGCAACTCGACCTGTGGCTGCGCGACCACGATGTAGACCGGCTCGATTCGGCCAGCACAGACCGTGTGCTGGCCGCGGTGACCGCCAATCTGGGTGCGCCGGCGGCAGCGGTATTGCAGGGCCTACTCCGCGCTGCGCCAATTGCCGCGGTGTCCGGGCCCGTCGGCCCCGCCCTATGGGGGCAGGCATTTGCGCAGCATCTGGCGCAGTGCGGCTGGCCTGGACCCGCACCTGGCAGTGACGAGCAGCAAGTGCGCATGCGCTTTGATGAGGTGCTGGGCGACTTCGCCGCCATCGCCGGGCCGCTTGGGCGGCTGCATGCCGGGCAGGCCAGTGCGCTGCTGTATGGCATGGCGCAGCGCGTCGCCTTCGAGCCGGCCAGCGATGACGTTCCGGTCACGGTCACGGCGTCGCTGGATGATCCGATCACGCGCTACGACGGGATCTGGGTAGCAGGCCTGTCGGCCGACGTGTGGCCGCCCGCCGCGCAGCCCGATGCGCTGTTGCCATGGACACTGCAGCGCGATGCCGGCATGCCCGAGGCCAGCGCCGCCGGTCAGTTGCAGCTCGCGCGGCGGCGCATGCGGCTGTGGCAGCAGCGCGCACCGCGCTGCCTTCTGAGCTGGTCACGCAGCGACGGCGAGCTGCCGCGCGATCGCAGCCCATTGCTTGCCGAGTCGCCGGCGGTTATGACGCCTCCTGGCTCTGCGCCGCCTGCCGGCGCCGATGACTCGGGCGACCCGGCCGCTGCCATCGTCACCGGCTTTGCGCTGCCGGCGTGGCTCATCGCGCAGGCGCCGCCGCTGCAGGCCTGGCGCGATAGCGAGGCTTCGGCGTGGGCCGCCGGACGGCCGCTGCGCGGCGGCGTGCGGCTGCTCGAGCTGCAGTCGCTATGTCCGTTCCGCGGCTTTGCCGAGTTGCGGCTACGGGCCCGGCCTGTCCCACTGCCGCATCCTGGCATCGATCCGCGCCTGCGGGGCCAGATCCTGCATCTGGCGCTGGAGCGTTTCTGGCGCGCCACCGGGGACTTGGCGACGCTGCAGCAGCGCAGCCGCGAGCTGACGCTGGCACTGCTGCAGCGCTGCGTCTGGTCGGCCAGCGAGCAACTGGCCGCAGCCACCGCCGTGGGCATTGAAGCGCCGTTGCTGCGGCGCGAGGCCGCCCGCGCCGAACGGCTGATCAGCCAGATGCTCGACTGGGAACTGACGCGCGGCGCGTTCCAGACCCACTCGCTCGAGGCGCGCGAGTCGCTGGCGATCGCCGGCACCGGCCTGACTGTGCGGCTCGATCGAGTGGATCGGCTGGCCGACGGACGGCTGGTGGTGATCGACTACAAGAGCGGTGCGGCGCAGAGATTCGATGCCTTCGAGGAGCGCCCGCCCAGGCCACAGCTGCCTGCCTATGCGCTGGCCGCGGGTAGCCAGGTAGCCGCAGTGCTGGCGATCTATCTGGGCCGCGACGGCGTGAAGGCGCGCGGCCTGGCCGATCGGGCCAATCGTCTGCCCGGGCGCGGCATCGAGCCGCTGGAGGGCGGAGAGGGGGCGTGGCCTGGACTGCAGCAGCAGTGGCGCGCACGGCTCGAGCGCCTGGTGGGCGAGTTCCTCGGCGGCGTCGCCGCAGTGCAGCCGCAGCCCGGCGCCTGCGAATACTGTCACCTGCAGATGCTGTGTCGTGTCGACGCACAGCTGCTGGCCGCCGCCGCAGCGGCGGCCGCCGATGACGCGCCGGCGGCGCAGGCTGCGCAGGAGCTGCGGAGCGACGGCGCATGAATCAAGCCGCCTCCCAGATCGCGCGCGAGGCCGCGTTGGCACTCGAGCTCGATCAGCGCGCCCGTCTCGAAGCGCTCGACATCGGGCGCTCGATGCTGCTGCAGGCGCCGGCCGGATCGGGCAAGACCACGGTGCTCACGGCGCGCTTTCTGGCACTGCTGGCCGTGGTCGATGCACCCGAAGAGATCCTGGCGATCACCTTCACGCGCAAGGCCGCAGCCGAGATGCAGCATCGGGTGCTCGCGGCACTGCAGGTGGGCAGCGTCGGTGAGTCGATTGCCGGCATCGACCCGCAGCTGCTGCGCGCGGCACTCGAGCGTGACGCCGCGTGCGGCTGGCAGCTGCTGCAAAATCCGTCCCGGCTGCGCATCCAGACCATCGATGCACTGAATCACTGGCTCGCCACGCAGCTGCCGATCGCGGCGCGTTGCGGCCCGGGCCTGGAGATCGCCGCGGCACCCGGGCCGCTATACCGGCGCGCCGCGCGCCGCTGCCTGGCGCTGGCCGGCGAGGATCGCGCCGCGGCGCAGGCCGCAGAACTGCTGTTCAATCGGTTGGATAACAGCTGGAGCCGGCTCGAGCAGCTGCTCGCCGACATGCTCGAGCGCCGCACCCACTGGCTGCCGCGGGTGCTCGAGGCGCACGGCAGCGGCCTGGTGCAGCGGGTCGAGCAGAGCCTCGAATCCGCGCTGCGCGTCGAACTGGCCGCCGCGCTGGCGCTGCTCCCGGGCGCGCTGTTGCGTGAGGCCGAGGTGGTGCTGGCGCATGCGCTGCGGGCGCGCGGCGTGACCGGCGCTGTGCCGGTGTCGCTGAGCGGCGAGCCGGCGAGCCTGCCACACTGGCGCGCGCTATGCGATCTGGCGCTGACCGAACAGGGCTGGCGCAAGCGCTTTACGATTCGCGACGGTTTCGCGCCCGATGACGCGCCGATGAAAAGCCGCGTGCAGGCCTGGGTCGATGCGCTGGCTCAACTACCGGGCGCGCAGACCATCTGCAGCACGCTGCGCACGCTGCCTGACCGTCGGCTCGACCCGTCCGATCACGAGGCGCTGCAGGCGCTGGCGCTGCTGCTGATCCGTGCCGCTGCCGAATTGCAGCTGGTATTTGCCGCGGGTGAGAAAGTGGACTATCCGTACGTCGCCGCGGCCGCCCGCGAAGCGCTGCGTGAGCAGGGGGCGCCGAGTGATCTTGCGCTGCGCGCCGGGGGCGCCCTGCGCCACATCCTGGTGGATGAGTTCCAGGACACCTCGTACGACCAGTTCGCATTGCTGCAGGGGCTGACTGCTGGCTGGGAGCGCGGTGATGGCCGCACGCTGTTCGTGGTTGGCGATCCAATGCAGTCGATCTACCAGTTTCGCGAAGCCGAAGTTGGCCTGTTCCTGCGAGCGCGCGATTACGGCATCGGTGAGATCGGTTTCGAGCCGCTGCAGCTGCGGCGCAACTTCCGTTCCAGCGCCGGGTTGATCGCGTGGGTCAACGAGCAGTTCTCGCTGCTGTTTCCGGCCGACGATGACGCTCGACGCGCGGCCATCCGTTTCCTGCCCTCGGTGCCGGCGGCGCCGCCTGAGGCTGCCGTCTCGGGCGCCGGTGCCGCTGCCGCTGCCGTGCAGCTGCATCGCCTGCCGCCCGGAGATCTTGCGGCCGAGGCGCAGTGCGTGGTCGGGATTGTGCGCGCGGCGCGCGCGCGCAACCCGGCAGCCTCGATCGCGGTGCTGGTTGCCAGCCGCGAGCATGTGGCGCCCTCGGTGGCGCAGCTGCGCGCTGCCGGATTCGCAGTGCGCGGAGTGGATCTGGAGCGGCTGGGTGACCGTCCCGCAATCCGCGACCTGGCCGCGATCACGCGCGCGCTGGTGCATGCGGCCGATCGCACTGCCTGGCTGGCACTGCTGCGCGCACCCTGGTGTGGCATGTCGCTGGCCGAACTCGAGGGCCTGCTGAATGCCGATGACGGTGACGTGTACATGCAGCTGCAACGCGCGGCGCAGGCGCCGCGCGAGCCCGCGCATGCGGGCGCACTGGCGCTCACGCAGCGCCTGACCCGCCTGTGCGCGGCGCTCGCGCCGGCGATCCAGGGCGCGGAGCGCGCGCTGCCGCTATGGCAGCGGGTCGAGCACTGCTGGCTGCGGCTCGCGGCCCCGGCGGTGTATGGCAATGATGTCGACCGGCTCGATGCGCAGCGCTTCATCGATGCGCTGGCGCTGCACGACGAGCCGGAGCGGCTGGTGGGAGAGGCTCTGGGCGAGCTAACCGAGCGGCTGTATTCCGGTGCGCCGCCGCAGCCGGGCGCGATTGAGCTGATGACAATGCACGCGGCCAAGGGGCTGGAATGGGACGTGGTGATCCTGCCCGGGCTCGGACGCAGGACCGCGCTCGATCGCGATCCGCTGTTGCACTGGATCGAGTTGCCGCGCGCCAGCAGCGGCACCGATCTGCTGCTGGCGCCAATCCGCGCCGGCGAGCAGGAACTGCGCGCTTCTGTGGCCGGCTACATCAAGTGCCTGCGGCGCGAACGCACGCGCCTGGAGCGTGTGCGGCTGCTGTACGTGGCCGCTACCCGTGCCCGCCTGGCATTGCATCTGCTGGCAGCGCTGCCCGAGCCAGCCGGCACTGCCGCTGCAGCCAGTGCGGTCGCACAGCCGCAGCCGCAGCGCGGCTCGCTGCTGGAGATCCTCTGGCCGGCGGTTGGCGGCGCGTTCCTGGCGCGGACTCAACAAGGTGAAGGCGCGCCACAAGCTGAAGGGGCGGACCCCACGCTGCCGTCGTTGTGGCGACTGCCCGCGAACTGGTCGATTCCGAACCCGCCCGCGCGCGTGCGGCTGGCGCGGCTGGCGCTCGGATCACCCGCATCGGCCGCAGCGCCTGAGTACCGCTGGGTCGGATCGACGGCGCGCGCCATCGGCACCATTGTGCACGCCGAGCTGCATCGGCTGTCCACCGGCGCCGAGCTGCCGGCATCGACCGCGGCCGCGACCGGCCCCGCCGGCTATGATGCGTGGCTGGCCGAGCTCGGTATTGAATCCGGGCAGCACGCGGCCGCCAGTGCCCGGGTGCGCGAGGCGCTCGCGCGCACCCTGTCCGATGCCAGGGGACGCTGGCTGTTATCGGCAGCCCACGTCGAGGCGCGCAGCGAATGGCGGCTGACCGGACTGCACGAGGGCCGCGTGGTCAACGTGATCATCGATCGCATGCTGGTGGATGAGCACGGCCAGCGCTGGATCATTGATTTCAAGACCGGCACGCACGAGGGCGGTGCCGCGCGCGCCTTCATTGATAGCGAGGTCGAACGCTATCGCCCGCAGCTGCAGCGCTACGCGGCGCTGGCTGCACGGCTGGGCCCTGAACCGGTGCGCCTGGCGCTGTATTTCCCGCTGCTCGGGATATTTCGCGAGATCGACGCCGCGCTGCCCTGAGGCTATATTGTGCCGGCGATCGAGAAGGTGCGCCGGCCCTGCGGGTCGGGTGGGCCCAATAGTTGCAGCACCTGGGCCAGATCGGCGCCGGCCTCGGGCTTCGGCGCGACGCTGCCGCCAAGCTCATAGCTGCCATCCGGCGACAGGCGCAGCACGCCGGTCACCGACAGCGGTCCATTCACATCGCGCAGCTGACCGAGCATCGCAACCGCAGCGCCCGGCAGCTGTGCAGCAGCCACCGGCGGCGCAAACAGCAGCTCGTAGCTGCCCAGATCGGCGGGCGGATTGGCTATGCGCAGCTGCTGCAGCACGCTCCTGCCCTGCAGCGCGACCAGGTGACCGGCCGCAATGCGTGCCGAGTCGACATCGAGCTGCAGCGTGCCGCTGGTACCTGGCCCTACCAGTCCGAGGTGCCCGGGCAACGCGATCTGCGCCGCCAGCGCAGCGATCGAGATCTGGCCGCCGCGTGCAAGCTCCACCTGCGCATGGCCGCTGGCTGCGGCATCAGCACTGGCGATATCGGCCGCGAGCCGCAGATGCAGCAGTGCGGCCGGATGCAGCTGCCATGACACGCCCTGCAGCACGACTGCGTCCACGTGCAGCTCGCCGCAGGTGCCGTTCCAGATGGTGCCGCTGGGCGACTCGCAGGCCACGTCCGGGGGCAGCGCCCACAATGCCGCCTGCGCCGGCAAGCGCACCAGCACCGTGGCAAGAAATGCCACCCCCAGCAGGATTAGGGCCGCTCGCAATGCTCAGCCCGCGTGCAGTACCAGTGTCGCGGTGACGTTACCGCTGTCCTTGCCGGCGTCGATGGTCGCGGCATCAACCCGCACGCCGTAACGCTCGCGCAACTGCGACAGCCAGGCCACCAGCGTATCGAACGGCGTCTGGTCGAGCCGCACGTTCAGGCCGCCATCCCCGCTCGGCTGGCTGCCGGCCAAGCTCTTTGCCAGGCCCGATTCGCGCGCAGTGCGATCCACCAGTACCACCAGCGACTCGCGCAGCGGCGGCGGCGCGGCGACCTGCAGGCCCGCCAGTTGCGGTGCCATGGAACGCAGCCACTGCAGGTCATCGCGCTTGCGCTCGACGCGCTGTTGCGCCGCTGTAACGCGGCGCTGCAGCGGCAACACCGTGGCAACGATGATCAGCAGCAGCGCCGCGACCGCGCCGAACAGCAGCATGCGCCGTTCGCGCGGCTGCAGGCGCTGCAAATAGAGCGTCAGGCGTTCGATCATCGGGCGTGCCTTGCGCCGCTGGCCGTGGGTGGGGCGCCGGTGGGGCGCATCTGAATGCGGCCCTCATAGGCCGAGCCGGCTGCCGAACCGGAGGTGAGCTCCGCCTGCCAGCCGCCATTGCGCAGCGCCTGATCGATCCGCTCGAGACTTGCGGCATCGCTGGCCTTGAGGCGCAGATCCAGCCCGCCTTCGCGAAAGCTCACGCCCTGCACCGATGCGCCACGCACGCCGTCCAGCGCCTGTGCCAGGGCCGCCAGCGCCGACAGCAGCCCTGAGCCGCCCGACTGGCCCTGGGCGGCAAGCAGGCGCTGTTCCACACGCGAGCGCACCGCACCGGTACCCGGATCCCCCGGCAGCGCACGACGGGCGACATTGCCAATGGCCTCATCGAGCGCGTGTTCGCTGCGCTGCTGTTGCAGCAGTTCGAGCGCCAGGCCGCCGATATGCACCGCGAACAGCGCCACCGCCAGCACTGCTGCCAGCCGCCAGCGCCGCCAGTCGCCGCCGAACGAGCTCTTGGGCGCGAAATCGCCGGCCAGCAGATTGATGTATCGCCCGCTGGCCAGCTGTGGCGCCAGCAGCGGCAGCGGGCCGGCGTTGAGCAGCTGCACCTTGAGGCTGGCGCAGCGCGCGCGCAGCGCCTCGGCCGCTTCCGAGTGCCGCTGCCAGTCGGCCGGCGACGCATAGATGATCAGGTTCTCATCCGCGATCATTGTACCGAGCGAGGCCTCGAGCGCTGCGGCCAGATCATCGGCCGGCAATGCCAGTGGCGCCTGGCCGCTGCGGCGCACGCTGAGCGTATCGCCGTCGATCATGACCACGGTGTGGCCCGGGTTCTCCGGCAACAGCATAGCCGCGGCGCACACCACCGCGGGCATCAGGCCCTCGGCGGCGAGCACGGCGAGCCAGTGATCCATCAAGGTGCGCGTCACGACGGCTACGGTGGTGCGACCGCTGTGAGCATCACGCGCCCCGACCGCGAAATGCAGCGTCTCGATATCGGCGGCGAGCTGCTCTTCGAGGGCGAACGGGGCGATCTGCTGCGGCCGCACGCCGCTCTTCTGCGGCAGCTCCACCTCGGTCAGCAGCACATCACTGCTCGGCACGACGACGGCGAGGCGCCGGCCGGCGGCGTCGCCCGCGACCTGCACCAATGCGCCGATGCGCGGCGCACTGAGCGGCTGGCCGTGCTCATCGGCGAGCATCCAGCCGCAGCGCTCTTCGATGCCGCGCGACAGCTGCAGGATCAGCCACTCCGCCATGATTTATTCCGTACCGAAGGTTCTGAGGATGGGCCGAACCTGGCCGTTGGCAACGTACAGGAGACTGTACAAGGTGAACCTCGCAGTGCCAATAGTGATGATCGAGCGCAGCCGGAAGTACGTGGACGTCGTGCCGATCTTGCCGCCGAACTGCAGCTGGGCCTGGGTCGTGGCGCCGGCGGTGAACACTGCTATGGTCGGAAAGCAGCCCTTTTCCTTGCGTTCTGCAGCCAGCTGCGAGGCGTCGGCGCTGTACTCGGTCCGGCCGGCCAGCGCATCGAGCAGCACACCGGAGGCGGTGCAGATATTGATGCTGTTGCCCGGCGGCAGCGCAGTGATATAGGGCGCCAGACGATTGTAGCGATCGCGACCGAAGCCCGGCATCGCCATCAGCTCGGAGATGCTGGTCACCGGCAGGTTGGCCGCGCGATACGGCGGAGTCTGCGCCAGGTAGACACTGTCTTCGGCACCATCGGGACTGTTGGGGGTGTTATCCGCATCGATCCAGTCGGCCAGGATGCCGGCCCACTTGGTCTCCAGGCCGAGCAGGCTCAACAGCGCCTGGAACTGCAGCAACGAGGTCTGATCGGTGGTGCCATTGGAAGCCAGGTTGTTGATGTTGAACTTGCCCTGCTGGTCCTCGATCTGCGCGAACTCCAGCGTTACACCCTCGCCCAGTTCGAATGGGCCATAGGGCTGTGCCCAGGGTTGGTCCATCGACATCGATGCCGTTCCGGTGGTCGACTGTTTGAGCACATATGCGGCCATCGCCTCGCCGCCTTCACCGGCCAGCAGGCTCTGGTCGGCGCCGAATACCGTGCTCGCGCGTCGCGCCGACATGGCGCTGGCAAATCCTATGGCCGTGGCGAGTACGGCTGCGATCGCCACTAGCACCATCGCCGTGATCAGCGCGATGCCGCGCTGGGTGCGCAGCGAGCGGCCGCGCACGCCGGCGCCGCACGGCGGCTGCCGGCGCCTCATCCGGCCACCTCGATGTGACGCACCAGTACGCCCCAGTCCTCCAGCTCGATGGTGACCTCGACCGCGACCGGCCGCAGCCGCAGCGCCGAAGTCGGCACACCGCCGGTGGTTATCGGCGGCCAGCCGTTCTGCCAGTTGTGTCCCGCATCCATGAACCGCAGGCTGAAATTCTTCACCTTGTCGATCAGCGCGCGCTTCACCGGCACCGTCGCCTCGGTGGCATCGAGCACCGGGTAATACTGGCGCATCAGCACGTCCTTCTCGAGCGTGTAGCTGACGCGTTGCAGCTCGCTGCGCTGGATGCCGACCGGATTGGTCCAGCCGCCGCGGGTGAGGGTCACCAGCGGCGCACCCGTGCTGTTGGAACTGGTGCTGCCCAGGCCGCTACTGCTGGAGCCGCCGCTGCTGAAGCCGCTGCTGATGCCACTGCTGCCGAAGCCATTGCCGCTGCCGAGGGCGTTGTTCTGCGGGGCGATTAGTGCCGGCATATAGCCATCGCCGATCAGGTTTCGTACCGGGCGTGGCTGCAGCAGCTCGAAATCCTGCTCCAGCGTGCGCAGCGCTTGCTGTACGGCAATCAGCCGCGCTGACTGCTCATCGATTTCACGCCGGCTGCGAAAAGCTTCGTCCAGCGCGCGATAACCGAACGCGAACATGATCGCAGTGATAAACAATGCCACCAGCAGCTCAACCAGCGTGAATCCACGATGACGGCGCGCGCCCATGATCAGCTGCCGCCCGAGGAACTGCTGCCGAGGAGGGTGCCCGAGCTGCTGCCGGTGAGCGGATTGACGGTGCTGCTGGTGCCGGGGTTCAGAATCGCGCCGGAGCTGGAACTGGCGCCACTGCTGCTGCTGCTGTTGTTGCCACTCAGGGCGGTGCCAGCCCAGTCCGGTGCCTCGCCGCTGGCGGCGGCCACCGCGTCGCCGCGAAACCCGATCACGGTTGCGAGCCAGCGCTGATCATTGCCGCCGCGGGAGAACGCGGTGATGCCCGAGCCGACCCGGCCGAGTGCGCCGCTGGAGCCGGACGAGAAGCCGAAGCCGCCGGAGCTGCCCAGGCCGCTGGAACTGCCGAGGCTGCCGAAGCTGCCGGAGCTGCCAAAGCCACCGCTGCCGAGGCCGCCTGAGCTGCCCGGGGTGCTGCTGCTGCGGGTGATGCTGCCGGCGCCGCCGGAACTGCTGGAACTTGCCAGGCGGCTGGCATTGCTGGTGCTGGTGCCGGTGCGCTGTACCCGCACGGTGATCTCCAGCAGGCCGGGAATCGAGGGCACCGCAACGATGTCCTGCTGCCAGTGCCAGTCGGCATTGCCGAATGCCTTGACGTCGCCCTCGCTGCTGCCGGCCGTGGGCACCTGCAGATTCAGCCGCGTGTCGGCCACCAGGTTGAGTGCGATCCACTGTGCCAGCGTCTTGTCGTGCAGCGCCGCGATGTTGTTGGCCGCCGCGCTCAGCGTCGAGAGTACCGCACCCATGCCAAAGGCGACGATCACCAGTGCGACCATCACCTCGATCAGCGTGAAGCCGCGCGTGCGCGCCTTCATTGACTTCGCCTGCACATTCATTTCTTCGCCTCCACGATGTCGCTCACGTGGATGGTGCCGTCATCGGCGCTCTGCAGCGTCGCATTGCGCCCGACGCCGTCGCGCGTGATGGTGAGCGCGAATGAATTGGTCTCGCCGCTGGAGAACAGCATGACCTGCGGGGAATTGTCGGCTGTCTGAGCGGTGAAGCTGCTGGGCATGTCGCCAAGCGCGGAGATGGTGCCGCCGGCAGGCGTGGTGGCGCTCTTGCTGACCGTCAGCGCCTTGTCGTTGAGCACGATCGGGCGGCCCTCAATCACCAGCGTCAGCGTCAGCCCGGCAGGCAGGCGCCGCAAACGCAGCGTGTCATCGGTGGCCTCCGGGACCCACTGGTTGGTGATGTGATCGAAGTAGACGAAGCGGTAGCCGTGCTGGCCGCAGCGGATGCCGTACTCCAGCGTCAGCATGCCGCCGCGCTCGTGCACATAGGCCATGAGGGACGCGAGCCGGTCGCGTTCGCGCTCGAGCTGGCTGTCCTTGCCGGTGGCGCCCAGGCTCAGCAGCGCACCGACGATCACCACGCCGATGATCACTACTACCACCAGGATTTCGATCAGCGTAAAGCCACACTGGCACGGCGCCGTTGACGCGCCCGGGCGCACCCCGGCAGCCACCATGCGTGCGCCGGGGCCGCCCGCTGTCAGTTGTCGAGGTTCCAGTTGCCGATGTCCGCGTTGACACCCTCGCCGCCGACCTGCCCGTCGGCGCCGAACGAGAAGATATCCACGTCGCCATGCGTGCCCGGAGACTGATATTGGTAGTCATTGCCCCAGGGGTCCTTCGGCAGGCGCTTGAGGTAGCCGCCCGGGCGCCAGTTCTTGACATTGGGGTCATTGGGCTTCTCCACCAGCGCCTTGAGGCCTTCCTCGCTGGTCGGATAGGAGAAATTGTCCAGCTTGAACATGGTCAGGCCGGTCTCCAGCGCCTGGATGTCCTGCTTCGCCTTGGCAATACGTGCGTCATCGACGCGCCCGAGGAACTGCGGCACCACGACCGCCGCCAGCAGGCCGATAATGATCACCACCACCATGATCTCGATCAGCGTGAAGCCACGCTGCAGCGACGATGGGGTCCCCGCGGTAAGCTGAATTTTTGCGCTCATAATATTGACTGGCCGCGGCACGAACCCCTGGCTGTTGATAGCGCAATGATAACAAATGAATCCCCACAGAACTGACAGCAGCGCACAGTCCTGGTTGCGGTCGGCAAATTGCGACGCTCGCTACGGCGCGGCGCTGCTGGCATCAGTAGTGCTGTTGCTGTTGCTGGCGGCGTGCGGGGACTGGGGACGCAGCGCGCTGCAATATGAGCGCGCGGCGCTGTCCCACTATCAGTGGTGGCGACTGCTCAGTGCGCACCTGGTGCACCTGGGCTGGCGGCATGCATGGCTCAACAGCGCCGGCCTGGGGTTGCTGTGGATGCTGTTTGCGCGCGAATTTGCGCCGCGCCGCTGGCTGTGGATCCTGTTGCTGTCGGCTGCCAGCATCGACGCCGGGCTGTGGTTCCTGCGTCCCGAGGTTGACTGGTACCTCGGTGCCTCGGGCGTATTGCACGGCGCCTGGGCCGCCGGCGCCTGTGCGATGTACCGGCGCGGGGATGGTTATGGCGCCGCGCTGCTGCTGCTGCTGATCGTCAAGCTGGTGTACGAGCAGCAATCCGGGTCCAGCCTGTTCGACCGCGATCTGCCGCTGGTGAGCGCAGCGCATCTGTACGGCGCGCTCGGCGGACTGATCGCAGCGCTGCTGCCGCGCACGCGGGCGAAACCGCTATAATCCGCGCCGTTTTGCCCGGCGCGCGAGGTTGCTGAACATGTCGATGGCGATGGTATTTCCGGGCCAGGGCTCGCAATCCGTGGGCATGCTGGCGGCGCTGCGGGTACGCTATGCGCAGGTGGCGCTGTGCTTCGAGCAGGGATCACAGGCACTTGGCTTTGACCTGTGGAGGCTCATCGCCGAGGGACCCGCGGAGCGCCTCAATGCGACCGAATACACGCAACCGGCGATGCTGGTGGCGGGCATTGCCACCTGGCGCGCCTGGCGCGAGCAGGGTGGCGGCGCGCCGGCCGCGGTCGCCGGCCACAGCCTGGGCGAATTCACCGCCCTGGTGTGCGCTCAGGCTCTGCCGTTCGAAGCTGCGGTGCAACTGGTTCAATACCGCGGCCAGATCATGCAGCGCGCTGTGCCCGAGGGCAGCGGCGCGATGGCGGCGATCCTGGGACTGGCCGACGATGAGGTGCAAGCGGCCTGTGCAGCAGGCGCACAGGGCGAGGTGGTACAGGCGGTCAACTTCAACTCGCCCGCCCAGGTGGTCATTGCCGGACACGCCGGCGCGGTCGAGCGTGCGATGGTGCAGGCGCGCGAGCGAGGCGCCAAGCGGGCGGTATTGCTGCCGGTCAGTGTGCCCGCACACTCGCTGCTGATGCAGCAGGCCGCGCAGCAGCTGTCGCAGCGGCTGGACGAAATCGAACTGCGCCAGCCGGTGTATCGCTATGTCAGCGCGGTGGACGCGCTCGAGCATTCCGACCCGGCCGACATCCGCGCAACGCTGGTGCGGCAGCTGGCCAGCCCGGTGCGCTGGTCACACACGGTGCGCTCGCTGCTGGCCCTGACGCCCATCCTGGTCGAGTGCGGACCGGGCAGGGTACTCACCGGCCTGAACCGGCGCATCGATCGCGAGGCGCAGTGCTACGCGCTGGAGGATCCGGACTCGCTCGCGGCGGCGGTAGCTGCCACGGCGGCGGCCGGCGCCCCGGGGGCAGTCCATGTTTGAGGCGGATCTGGCACTGGTTACCGGCGCCTCGCGCGGCATCGGGCGCGCGATCGCACTGGCCCTCGGACGCGCCGGCGCAACAGTAGTGGGCACCGCCACCACGGCGGCAGGTGCGCAGCAGATCGGGGTGGAATTTCAGGCCGCCGGCATCCGCGGGCGCGGCCTCGCCTGGGATGCGGCCGATCCGGCCTCGACCGACGCACTGATCGAGGCGCTGGAGGGCGCCGAGGGCCTGCCGACAATCCTGGTCAACAACGCCGGCGTCGCCCGGGATGCATTGATTTTGCGCATGAAGAGCGAGGATTGGGAGCAGACGCTGCAGATCAATCTGTCGGCTGTGTTCCGCCTCTCCAAGGTCTGCCTGCGGCGCATGCTGAAGCAGCGGTACGGGCGCATCATCAACATCGGATCGGTGGTCGGGGCGATGGGCAATGCCGGCCAGGTGCATTACGCGGCCGCTAAGGCGGGCCTGGTCGGTTTCAGCAAGGCACTGGCCAAAGAGGTGGCTACACGCAACATCACCGTCAACACGGTGGCACCCGGATTCGTGGAGACGGATATGACGCGGGCGTTGCCGCAGGCGCAGCGGGCGGCCTATCTGGCACAGATTCCGGTCGGGCGTTTCGGCAGCGCCGAGGAGGTCGCCAGCGCGGTGCTGTTCCTGGCCTCCCGCGAAGCCGGTTACATCACCGGCCAGACGCTGCATGTCAATGGCGGCATGTACATGGGCTAGACTTGCACATGCAAACGCGCACTCAAAGCTGGCACTGCTGCAAATAATCTGAAATTTCAAGTACTCCCGTTAGGGCAAACTGGCCAGCGTCCGGGGGTTCCCCTACAATACGCGCCCCATGCCATAGCCGCCCGACAGCCGACCCGGGCGGGGATCTTGGGGATTTTGAAGAGTCAACACGAAAGAGGGTTATTAAAAGATGAGCACCGTGGAACAACAGGTGAAGGCGATTGTTGCCGAGCAGCTGGGTGTCAAGGCTGAGCAAGTCACCAACGCCGCCTCGTTCGTCGACGACCTAGGCGCCGATTCGCTCGACACTGTCGAACTGGTCATGGCGCTGGAGGAGGAATTCGAAATCGAGATTCCGGACGAGGACGCGGAGAAAATTACCACTGTGCAGCAGGCGATCGATTACATCAGCGAACGCCGCAACAAAGCCTGACCTGGTCCTTGTTGCCGCCATGTGTGGCGTCTCGTGAGTAAACGCCGGGTCGTCATCACCGGTCTGGGGCTGATCTGTCCGGTCGGCGGCAATGTGGCCGACGCCTGGGCGGCGATCCTGCGCGGGGAGAGCGGCATCGGCCCGATCACCCGCTTCGACGTGTCGGCGTTTCCGACGCGTTTCGGCGGCGCGGTGCGCGACTTCTCCGTCGAGCAGTACATGAGCGTCAAGGACTCGCGCCGCATGGACGAGTTCATGCATTACGGCATTGCCGCCGGAGTGCAGGCGATCGCGGATGCGGGAGTGGAATTCGAGCGGCTCGATCGTGAGCGCTGCGGGGTGATCACCGGCGCCGGCATCGGCGGCCTGTGGACCATCGAAGAGACGTGCGCCGCATATGTAGACTCGGGGCGCAACCCGCGCAAGATCTCGCCGTTCTTCGTGCCCTCGACCATCATCAACATGATCTCCGGCCATCTGTCGATCCGCTTCGGCTTGCGCGGACCCAATCTGGGCGTGGTCACCGCCTGCACCACTTCCACCCACGCGCTCGGCCTGGGCGCACGCTGCATCCAGTACGGCGATGCCGACCTGATCATCGCCGGCGGCGCCGAGATGGCCACGACGCCCACCGGCCTTGGCGGCTTCGGCCAGGCGAAGGCGCTGTCATCGCGCAACGACTCGCCGCAAACCGCCAGCCGGCCGTGGGATCGCGATCGCGACGGCTTCGTGCTCGGCGATGGCGGAGGTGCCATGGTGCTGGAAGAGTACGAGCATGCGCGGCGGCGCGGCGCACGAGTCTACGCGGAGTTGCTCGGCTTCGGCATGAGCGGCGATGCGCACCATATCACCGCCCCACCCGAGGATGGCGAGGGCGCGCGACTGTCGATGGCCAACGCACTGCGCGATGCGCAGCTCAACGCCGACCAGGTGCAATACCTGAATGCGCATGCGACCTCCACCGGGCTGGGCGACAAGGCCGAGACCATCGCCATCAAGCGTGCCTTCGGCGAGCACGCACGCAAACTGGCGGTCAGTTCCACCAAGTCGATGACCGGCCATCTGCTCGGAGCCGCCGGCGTGGTCGAGGCAGTCTTCAGCGTGCTCGCCATCCGCGACAACGTCGCACCACCGACCACCAATTACCAGCATCCCGATCCGGACTGCGACCTGGATTACGTGCCCAATGTCGCGCGGCCGATGCCGATCGACGTCGCAGTGTCGAATTCGTTCGGCTTTGGCGGCACCAACGGTACGCTCGTCTTCCGGCGCCTCGGCGGCGGCTGACCGCCGCCGCCACCGCAGGCGCGAAGGTCAGGCGCGCATGGCGCAGGTGAAGAGCCCGGACAGGCTGCTGATACGCACGGTGGCGGTGGGCGATGAGGCGCTGCGGCGGCTGGCTTATGCCGATCCCGAGTCCTTCCCGGTGCTGTTCGACAGTGCCGCCCGGGGCCCATTGAGCCGCTATTCGGTTCTGGCCGCCTACCCGCAGGCGGCGCTGTGGCAGGACGGCCGTGGCCGGTTGCACGCGCATGGCATGTCGACGCCGGGCAGCAGCGGCTTTCTCAGTGCGCTCGAGACGGCCTGGCGCAGTGACCGCGACAGCGGTGGCAAGCCGGGACCCCAGCGCCCACCGGGCCCATTTCTGGGCGGCTGGGTGGTATTCATCAGCTATGAGCTCGCCGCCGAGATCGAACCGCAGCTCGACCTGGCCCCGCGGATTCAGATGGACGCGGGTGCACCGGCCGCATTTGCGCTGCGCATCCCGGCGGGACTGGTGTACGACCACGACGCGCGCCAGGCCTTCATGTTTGCCACCGGCGGGCGAGTGGATCTGCTACAGGCACTGAGCGCAGCGCTGGCAGCGCTGCCGCCAGCACCGCTCGCAACGGCGGCAGCGCTGCAGGTCAGCGTCGAGGAGGAGGCGCCGCAGAGCTTTCGCGGGCGCGTCGAGGCCGCGCTCGGCTACATTCGCGCCGGCGATATCTATCAGGCCAATCTGTCACGTCCGTGGCGCGGGGCACTGGCCCCGGATGTGTCAGCGGCCGCGGCGACGCGGGCACTGTACGAGCGGCTGCGCGCGGTGAACCCGGCGCCATTTGCCGCGCTGGCGCAGTTCCGGGACTGGCGGCTGCTCAGTTCATCGCCCGAGCGGCTGGTGCGGGTCGCCGGCCGGCGCGTCGGGACGCGGCCAATCGCCGGCACCCGAGCACGCAGCGGCGAGAGTGGACAGGACCAGGGCGAGATCGCCGCCTTGATCACCCATCCCAAGGAGCGCGCCGAACACGTGATGCTGATCGATCTGGAGCGCAACGACCTGGGTCGAATCTGCCGCTCGGGCAGCGTGCAGGTCGATGAATTCATGCATGTGGAGAGCTATCCTCATGTGCATCACATCGTGTCGAATGTGGTCGGCGAACTGTTGCCACGGCTGACGCCCATCGACGTGCTGCGCGCGGTATTTCCCGGCGGCACCATTACTGGCTGTCCGAAATTCCGCTGCATGCAGATCATCGCGGAATTGGAGGGCGAGGCGCGCCAGGCCTATACCGGCGGCATCGGCTTCATCAACACCGACGGTTCGATGGACTTCAACATCCTGATTCGCAGCCTGACTCTGCACCAGCGGCGGGTTGAGTTTCGCACCGGTGCAGGGATAGTTGCGGATTCGGACTGGCAGCGTGAGCTGGCCGAGACCCGCGCCAAGGCGCGCGGGCTGCTCTTGGCGCTGGGCCATGCATGAGCGCTACGCTGGTCGACGGCCACGCCACCGGCCACATCGACAGCGCCGATCGCGGCCTGCAGTACGGCGATGGCCTATTTGAGACCATCGCCTGTCGCGATGGGCAGGCGCGCTGGCAGGCGCTGCATCTGCAGCGCCTGCAGCAGGGCTGCGAGCGATTGCGACTGGCATTTGATGAATTCGAGCCGCTGCGCGCGGAGATCGGCGAGCTTGCAGCCGGCCAGCGACGCTGTCTCGTCAAAGTGATCGTGACACGCGGCAGCGCGATGCGCCGCGGCTATGCGCCGGCCGGCGACGAGCGGCCGACGCGCATCGTCAGCCGCCACGAATGGCCGGATACGCCGGTGCGGGGCGAGCGCGGCTTTCAGGTCGGCATCTCGGACGTCACACTGGGAATCAATCCGCTGCTGGCGGGCCTCAAGCACCTGAACCGGCTCGAGCAGGTGCTGGCGCAGATGGCGCGCGATGCGGCGGTACTGGATGAGGTGCTGATGTTGTCCACGGCGGGGCAGGTGATCGGTGGCAGCATGTCAAATGTGTTCCTTGCCGATGACAGCGGACTGTTTACGCCAGATCTGAACGGTTGCGGCGTCGCCGGCGTGATGCGCCGCCTGGTGCTGGAGGCGGCTGGCAGCCTCGGCCAACGGGTGTGCGTGCGTGCGGTGGCGCCCTCGGAACTGGCGACGGTGCGAGAGGTCTTCATGACTAATGTGCGCTGGGGTGTGCAATCGGTGCGGGTGCTCGACGGACGCGTGCTGCCCGACGACGCCCATGCGCGGCAGCTGCGCGGCCTGATCGATGCGCCGCGCGCTTAGCCTGCTGGTGCTGTTGGTCCTGCTGGCCGCGGCGGCACTACTCGCATGGCGCGGCCTTGCCTGGGAAATGGATCAGCCGGCCGCGACCGGCGCGTCGGTACGCATTGCGGTGGCGCCCGGCGCCAGCCTGCGCAGCACGTTGCTGGGGCTGCAGCAGCAGGGTGCGCTGCGGCACGCGCGCCTAGTCGAGCTGTACCTGCGCCTGCAAGGGCCGACTCCGCGGCTGCAATCGGGCAACTACGAGGTGCCGCCGCACTCCACTGCGCGCGCGGTGCTGGACCAGCTGGTCAGCGGCCGCGTGCTGCTCGAATCGGTCACGGTGGTGGAAGGCTGGACGTTCGCGCAGATGCGCGCCGCGCTGGATGCGCACGCAGCAGTCGCTCATCAGCTGCGCGGACTGTCAGCACCGCAGCTAATGGAGGCGCTCGGGCACCCGGGCGAGGCCGCCGAAGGGCGCTTTTTCCCGGACACCTACCGCTTCGCGGCCGGTACCAGCGACCGCCGCATTCTCGAGCAGGCCTACGAGCGCATGCAGGCGGAGCTGAAAGGTGACTGGACCCGGCGCGCTCCGAATCTGCCGCTGGCCAGCGCCGATGAGGCGCTGATTCTGGCCTCGATCATCGAAAAGGAGACCGGCCGCGAGGACGAGCGGCCCAGAGTCGCCGCCGTGTTCGTCAACCGCCTGCGCCAGGGGATGCGGCTACAGTCCGATCCGACCGTGATTTACGGTCTGGGCGAGAGCTACGATGGGCACATTCATACCCGCGACCTGGAGACCGATACGCCTTACAACTCCTACACCCGCACCGGCCTGCCGCCGACACCCATCGCATTGCCCGGTGCCGCGGCACTGCAGGCGACACTGCATCCGGCTGACAGCGATGCGCTGTACTTCGTGGCTACCGGCAACGGCGATGGCACGCATCACTTTTCCGCCACGCTGGCGGAACACGATATCGCATTGCGTGCCTATCTGCGCAAGCTCGGCGTGCAGCCGGATGCGCGCGTAGCTGCGCCGCCGGGCTTCGGCAGGGCGCCGTGAGCGCTGGCGGGAGATTCATCAGCCTCGAAGGGATCGAGGGCGCGGGTAAATCGACACTGGCGCGAGCGCTCGAGGCGGCACTGGTCGCGCGCGGGCTTACGGTCAGGCGCACGCGCGAGCCGGGCGGCACGCCGCTGGCCGAGCGGCTGCGCGCGCTGCTGCTAGAGCGCGTCGCCGAGCGCATCAGCGCCGAGGCCGAGACGCTGCTGATGTTCGCTGCGCGTGCGGTGCATGTGGAGAATCTGATCCGCCCGGCGCTGGCGAGCGGCACCTGGGTGATCTGCGACCGCTTTACTGATGCCACGCGCGCCTATCAGGGTGCGGGACGCGGCGTCGATGCCGACCTGATCGAGCGGCTGGCGCACGTCGTGCACGGTAATCTTTGGCCGCACCGCACGCTGGTGCTGGACCTGCCGGTGGCGGCAGGCCTGTCACGCGCGCGCCAACGCACGCTGGGCGGCGATCGATTCGAGGACGAGGATGTGCGTTTCTTCGAGCGCGTCCGGTCGGCCTATCTGGCGCTGGCGACAGCGGAGCCGGCCCGGGTGCGCATCGTGGATGCCACTGCGGACGCCGACAGCGTGGCGGCGCGGTCGCTGCAGGCGATTGCAGATCTGCTGCCGCCGTTCGCGGCTGCTGCTGCGCGGAGCCCGACATGACCGGCACGCCATTGGCGCTGGATGCGCCGTGGCTGGCGCCGCAGATTGAGCAATTGCGCCGCGCGCGTGCGGCCAACCGCTTTCCTACCGGCCTGCTGATCCATGATGAGCGCGGTGCCGGCGGAGAGGCGCTGGCGCGCTTTGCCGCGCAACTGGCGCTGTGCCGCGAGCCCGATGCACCCTGCGGCCGCTGTCGTGACTGCCGCATGTTCGCAGCGGCACAACATCCGGATTTCATCGAGGTGCAGCCGCTCGAGGACTCCAAGTACATCCGCATCGAGCAGGTGCGCGAGCTGAGCGAGCAGCTTGTACTGACCGCGCACGCCGGAGGAGCAACGGTAGCGCTGCTGTCGCCGGCTGACAGCATGAATGCCAATGCCGCCAATGCGCTGCTCAAGTCCCTGGAAGAACCGCGTCCCGGGGTGACCTTGATCCTGGTCAGTGCGAAGCCATCGCGCGTGCCCGCCACCATCCTGAGCCGCTGCCTGCGACTGCGGGTCGCGCCGCCGGCGCGGGCGGTGAGTGTCGCCTGGCTGACTCGGGTACGCGGTCCCGGGCCGTGGGACACGGTACTCGAGGTTCTCGGTGCGGCGCCGTTCGAGGCGCTGGACGCCGATGCCGCCGCGCTGGCGCAGCTCAAGGCCGAGACCGATCGCAGTCTGAGCGATGCGCTGGCCGGCCGGATGGACATTCCGGCCACCGCTGAGCGCTGGGCGCGGGCTGAGTCGCTCGGCCTGCGCCTGGCCTGCCTTGAGACCTGGATCACAGCACGCATCGATGGCGCCGTGGGCGCAGCGCGTCAATCGTCGGAACTGCGCAGTAGCACCCACTTGCCAGAATCTGCTTCGGACATGAATATTGCAGTATTGCTGCGGCTGCTGGACGGTCTGTACGAACTGCGCCGCCTGCGGCTGACCGCCATCAACCGCTCGCTGGCGCTCGAGCAGTTACTATGGCAGTTGCCGCGCGCCTGGCAGCGTGGGGCCGCCCGCGCCAGTGT
>Ga0182016_10002419_pt1 | contig 21990 bp, 22 predicted proteins | sample 712S2MmetaG_FD_120491 | JGI IMG/M metagenome (GOLD analysis project Ga0182016, IMG submission 120491) | Permafrost microbial communities from Stordalen Mire, Sweden - 712S2M metaG | ecosystem: Environmental > Terrestrial > Soil > Wetlands > Permafrost | place: Sweden: Stordalen | collected... | reverse complement strand
CTTCTCCCGAGCTCCTGGGCGTCTAGCAGCAACCAGTCTACTCGGGCTCGAAGGAGCCGGCGCTGTCATGTAATCAACCTCCCGGTCGGCTGTAGCGTGGACCTCCCGGTCCACGCCGCACTCCACATCAACAGGAGAATTACTCCAGGCCGCAGCCCCACCGGCGTCCCTCTACAATGAATCCGTATGCCAACCACCGTCCGCTCGCACGCAAAAATCAATCTAGGCCTGTACATCGGAGCGCCCCGCCCCGACGGCTTCCACTCCCTTTCGACCGTCTACCAGACGCTGGAAGTCCACGACCTGGTCACGGTTTCAGCGCGTCCCGCCGACGAAACGGCTCTGCGCCTCACCTCCACCGACGAGCGTGTGCCCACTGACAGCCGCAATACCGCCTGGAAGATGGTAGCTCTGGCGCTGGAGGCACTCGACCTTTCCGCCGAGGTGGAGATTCACATCGAAAAACGCCTCCCGGTGCAGGGCGGCCTGGGTGCCGGATCCGCCAATGCCGTGGCGGCTCTGGTGGGGCTGGAGGCGGAACTCGGGATCGCCGCCGAGGTCCGCAGCCGATCCCACGCTGAGCGCGGCTTGAGCCCATGGGCCAGTTGGGCCGCTCGACGCCTCCAGATTGCCGCCCAGGTGGGCTCCGATGTGCCGCTCTTCCTCATTGGCGGCGCCGTCCTGGGCCTCGATCGCGGCCAGCAAGTCTATCCTTTGCCTGAGATTGAGCCGGTATGGTGTGTCGTCGCCACGCCCGAAGGGGGGGTCTCCACTCCCCAGGCTTTCCGCGACTGGGACGCCCTCGCCGCCGCCGAGGGTTTGACCGTGGAGGCCGGGGAAGATAGACTAAATGAGTTGAGCCGCGCCTATGCCAGCGCCTTTGCGGGAGCAATCCCCAAAGGAGGGCAGGGAGTTGGCTCCTCCGGTGTCCTCTCTGAACGTGGAGGGGACCTGGCCGGACCAAAAGAGTCCGCGCTTGTCCGCACCGGGATAACGAGCTGGATCGAAAACGACTTTGAACGCGTCGTCTTTCCCCAGCACCCTTCCCTTCGCGAAATCAAGCGCATTCTTTGGGCCCCCGGCACTCCGGAGGCAGCCCTCCATGCTTCGTTGTCCGGGTCCGGTTCGGCTCTCTTCGGGTTGTATCTGGCCCAGGGAGAAGCGGAAGCGGCCTGCGCACGTCTGCGGGCGGCCGGCGTCCGGAGTCTCATCACCCGTACCCTGCCGCGTACCGGTTACTGGCGTGAAATGCTTCTGAATGAATAGGGTTGACAGGCAGCCATTGTGCGGGAGAAACTCGCCAGCGGCTGCGATACGTTGGGCGATCGTCTAATGGTAGGACAGTGCCCTTTGGAGGCACTTGTCCAGGTTCGAATCCTGGTCGCCCAGCCATTCTTGAACGTAGACCCGTAAACAGCCAAAGCCAACCAGCTTGGAGGTAGTCGGAGATGAATGTGGAAGCGTTGACGTTGACGAACGAAGACAAGCAGAAGGAAAACATGGTCGGTACGGCCCGCGATGAAGAGAGCAGGGTGTCTGTGGCAGCCCCGGTTCCAGCCCCGGTTCCAGCCCCGGTTGTAGCCCCGGTTCCAGCACAGGTGCTGGCCGTGGACCCTCCCGCCAAGGGCAAGGAAGCCAAGCCCGCCGCGGAACGCAAGCGGACCCGCAATCTCAGCGAGGACAAGCGCTTCAAGATCTTCTCGGGTACCGCCAATCGGCCGTTGACCGAGGAAATCGGCCGCTACATCGGCGTTCCCGTCGGAGAAGTCAAAATCCAGCGCTTTGCCGATGGCGAAGTGTACTTTCAGCTTCTTGAGAACGTGCGCGGCGTAGATGTTTTCGTGGTGCAGCCCACCTGCTACCCGGTGGATCAGCACCTGGTGGAATTGCTGGTCATGATCGACGCGCTCAAGCGCGCTTCGGCCGCCCGTATCACCGTGGTGGTGCCCTATTACGGCTACGCCCGCCAGGACCGCAAAGACCGGCCCCGCGTGGCCATCAGCGCCAAGCTCATTGCCGACCTGCTCACCACCGCCGGCGCCAACCGCGCCCTCTTCGTCGACTTGCACGCCGCCCAGATTCAGGGCTTCTTCAACATTCCCGTCGACCACCTTTTCGCCAGCCCGGTGCTGGTCAGCTACTTCCGCGAGCTCAACCTGCCCAACCTCATCGTGGTTTCTCCCGATGCCGGCGGCGTGGAGCGGGCCCGCTTCTTCGCCCAGAAAGTGGGAGCGCCGCTGGCCATCGTGGACAAGCGCCGCACCGACATGAACGTCACTGAGGTCATGCACGTCATTGGCGCCGTGGAAGGCAGAACCTGCCTCATCATCGACGACATCATCGACACGGCCGGCACGCTGGTAAAAACCGTGGACGCTTTGTACGACAACGGAGCAAAGGCCGTCTATGCCGCCGCCAGCCACGCCGTGCTTTCCGGACCGGCCGTTGACCGCATCGCCGCATCGCGCCTGGAGCAGGTGGTCGTCACCAACACCATCCCCCTGCGCGAAGCAGCCCAGAAATTGGACAAGATCAAAGTGCTCTCCATCGCCGGCCTGCTCGGCGCGGCCATTGAGAGCATTCACATGGAAACCAGCGTGAGTACGCTGTTTTCTTAAGCTGACAGCTGCCAGCGATCAGCCGTCAGTTCGCGGCGATGAAGCTCGGCAAAGGTTTTCAACTGTTGGCTGTCGGCTGTGAGCCGATAGCTGGCTTCAACAAAGGGAGCGGAGCAATTCAGCTAGCACCAGCAAGAACCAGCTGAAAGCTGAGGGCTGATAGCTGATAGCTGAGGGCTGATAGCTGAAAGCTGTACCTCCGTGCCCGAAAGAAAGAAACGAGAGATCGAATGTCTGATGTACTTGTAGCCAAGCCCCGTGAGGGCAAGTTCACCAAAAATGCCGCTCGCCGCGTACGTGTCGCGGGCAAGATTCCCGCCGTCCTTTACGGCGCCGGACACGAGCCTGTCGCCATCGAAGTGGACCCCAAGCATGTTTCCAAGATCCTCTTTTCCGAGACCGGCCACAACTCGATCTTCGACGTCGAAATCGAAGGCCTGCCCACGGCCAAGGCCATGATTGTCGACTGGCAGCGCGAGCCGATCAACGATCTGCTCCTCCACGTCGACCTCAAGCGCATTGCTCTGGACAAGACTCTCCGCGTCAAGGTGCGTGTCAAGCTGCTGGGCATTCCGGTGGGCGTCAAGGCCGCCGGCGGCATCCTGGACCAGGTTTTGCGCGAGGTCGAAATCGAGTGCCTGCCCGCCGATATCCCGGGCCACATCGACGCGGACGTCAGCAACCTGGAGTTGTTTGGCTCGCTGCGCGTCAGCGATCTGCCCCACTCCGACAAGATCACCTACCTCAATGCCGAGGATGCAACGGTAGCGCACGTCGTCTCCATCCGCGAGGAAGAGGTTGCGGCGCCGGCTGAGGGTGAAGTGGTGGCAACGGATGCGGCGGCTGCAACCGGCGAACCTGAAGTGGCCAAGAAGGGCAAGCCCGACGCGGATGCGGCGGCAAAGAAGCCTGAGGCGAAGAAGTAGCACTTGGAAGAAGCACGCGCGTCCCAAATCCCCAGCGAGCAGAAATCGCTCGCCGGGGGCCTCGAATCCGGTGTGCGGTCCGGCCCTTTTTTGGTGGTGGGGCTGGGCAACCCCGGCCCCGAGTATCTGTGGACCCCGCATAACGCGGGCTTCATGGCCATCGACCGCATCGCCATGCAAGAGGGCGTTGTGGTCCAGAACCGGCGCTGCCGGGCCGCCACTGCAACCTGCCGCATGGCCGGTCGCACGGTGATCCTGGCCAAGCCGGAGACATTCATGAACCTCAGCGGCATGGCTGTGGCCGCTCTGGTAAAGGAATTTGAGGTGGACCCAACCCGGGACCTGCTCGTCATCTACGACGAACTGGACCTGACGCTGGGGAGCCTCAAGATCAGGGAGCGCGGTTCGGCTGCTGGGCACAACGGAGCCCGCAGCGTGATCGGCGCTCTGGGCAGCCAGGAGTGGATGCGCCTCCGTATCGGCGTGGGACAGGATTTGCCGCCCGAGGCCATCGCGGCTGGGGGCGGCAGGCGTCTCGGCAAGGACTACCTGCTCTCGCCCCTGCGCAAGGCGGATCTGACGGTGCTGGACGAGGTTTTGGATAAGGTGGCGACAGCCACCCGCCGCATCCTCGAACTGGGACCGGCAGCCGCGATGAATGAGTTCAACCGCCGCGACCGGAATGGCGCTGCGGAAGAGTAACGAACGCACCAAGCCGCCAAGGCAATTGCATTTGCCGGCGGGGATGGCTGGAGAGCGGGGCTGGACCCTGAGGCTTCAGCGGAAAAGGAAACCGGATGTCCCGTGTGTATGAGGTTATGTTCATTGTTCGGCCCGATGTGGTCGAAGAAGAAGTCGATAAGCTGATCGCCGGCTTTTCCACCACCGTCGCCAATGGCGGCGGAGCGGTGAAGACCGTCGAAAAGATGGGCCGGCGCAAGCTCGCCTACATGGTGCGCAAGTTCAACGACGGCAACTACGTTCTGCTCACCGTTGAAGCCGACGGTGCTGGCGTACTGGAGCTGGAACGCCGCCTGCGCGTTACCGAGCCGGTGATCAAGTTCATCACCGTGCGCATCGACGAGGAAGATAAGCGCCTGGCCAAGGTCAAGGCCCTGCGCGGCACGCGCCGCAAGGTAAGCGCGGAGCCCACCACTCCGACGCCCGTTGCCGCTCCCGCCCCAGTCGTTGCCGCTCCGGCGGCGGCTGCTCCGGTTGTTGCCGCTGCGCCCGTCGCCGCTGCCCCCGTTGCTGCTGCTCCGGTTGCCGAGGCTCCTGCTGCCGCCGTAGCGGAAGCTGCCGAGCCGGTTCCCGCCGTCTAAGCACGGTCGGTCAAATATTGCCGCCGCCGGTCCCGCAATGCGGACCATCCGGCTCCGGCCCGATCCAGCGTTTCGCGGGCGCTCGCAAGGCCGCTCAAGGAACACAAGAGAGTGAAGAGGAAACACCATGTCTGAAGAGACTCAAGCAAAGGCGCCCGAGACGAGCGCACCCGCACCAGCAGCACCCCAATCCGACTCCCCCCGCTCGGGTTCCGGCTCCGGTTCGAGCTCGGGACCCCGCTCCGGCGGCCGTCCTTCCGGTGGCCCTGGCGGCCGCGGCAAGTTCTTCCGCCGCAAGAAGGTTTGCAAGTTCTGCACCGAGAAGATTGACGCCATCCCCTATCGCGATGTCCGTCTGCTGCAGGGCTTCGTGGCCGAGCGCGGCAAGATCGTGCCCCGGCGCCTCACCGGCGTTTGCACCAAGCACCAGCGCCGCCTTACCCGCGCCATCAAGCAGGCCCGGAACATCGCCCTGCTGCCGTTTGCCACCAGGCACTAGAACTCTGACCGCTTGATCTCGTACCAAAGATGGGTGGCCCAGGTCCCGATTTTGGGACCTGGGAGACCTCGAACCCAAGGGTACGAAACCACTCGGTCTCAGACCTGCAGCCTGAAGCCTAGCGGCTTTCACCGGCGACGGCAATCCGGATGCCGATCGAGAATTTCGCGCGACCCCATGCGGTGCGTGTCTCCTGTCCAAAAAGACAAGACCGACCACGGCGGGCCGACAGAAATATTGGAGAGTTTCACATGGAAGTCATTCTGAAGGAAGACGTAACCAACCTGGGCCACCGCGGAGATGTCGTCAAGGTGGCCGATGGCTACGGACGCAATTTCCTGCTGCCCCGCAAGTTGGCAATGCAGGCTACCCTGGCCAACAAGGCCGTCGTCGAGCAGATGAAGAACTCTGCAACCCGCCGCGCCGCTTCTGAGAAGGCGCTGGCCGAAGAGTTGGCCACCAAACTCGAGCCCATCGTGCTCACCTTCACCCGCAAGTCGGGCGAGGGCGGTCACCTCTTCGGGTCCGTCACCTCGGCCGACATCGCCGCCGCCCTCGAAACCAAGGGCTTTGAGATCGATCGCCGCAAGATCCAGGCCGAAGAACCCCTCAAGACCGTGGGCGACTTCAGCGTGGCCATCAAGCTCTACCGCGAAGTCACGGCCCACGTGACAGTCAAGGTTCTGGCCGAAGCCAGCGAGGAAGTTGCAGCCGAAGCCACCACGGAAGCTGCCGCCGCCCCCGTTGCCTCTGCCGCGCCAGTGGCTGCTGCCGAGCCAGCGGCTGCGGACGAAGCTACAGTAACCGAGTAGTTTCTTCCCGGCGCACTCTCACCCCGCCTCCCGGTTCGCCGGGAGGCGCAAGGTGTTTCTGTTTGTCCCGGCCTCCCTCCGAACTACGGAGATGGAGGTCGTTTTCATTTGCGCAGAATTAAGCCCCATAAGCGCACAATCTTCTCAGTAGGGAACGAACGCCGTCAGGGAGTAACGCCCTCAAAGAGTAACGCCTCCCGGTCGGCTGTAGCGCGGACGTCCTCGTCCGCGCTCACGCTCTGACGCGACGAACAAGTTCTGGCCGCCACAGCCGCCAGATTGAGGACATTTTCCAGCGTTTTCATACCAGGATTTGACCCCTCCCGATCTCGATTTCGAGCAAAAAAACAGCCGAAATCAGCCCTACCCCCCACCCCCCTATGTGTTTTTTACCGCTTTTCTAGCACGAAAATCGTAGTAAACATAAAAGAATGAGAGATATACTAAAATACATAGTTAACTATTAAGTAACAGGAAAACCCCTGTTTTCGCCTTTTTTTGGCCATTTTTGGCCTGATAATGCCCCAAAATGCCCCAAATCGAGGCCAATATTCCCCCCTTTTTCTGCCGCTCCGCTACTTTGCCCTGAGTTGGTTCCTCGCCTTCGGAGTCGGCCACACAACCCTCGCTCACGGAAGCAGAATGCTCACCAGCGAACCGGGCTCGAGGCCGTGCGCGTCTTCGGGAACCACCAGAAAGCAGTTGGAGTGGGCCAGGGCGCTCAGGTCGCCGGAACCATGCCAGGGCACGAAGGAAACCTGCGGCGGCAGATCCGACGCTGCGCCGAAGTTGCAGAACGCCGGCAGAAAGCGCGTGAGTCCGGACCTGGAGTACCGCTCCACAGGCGGAGCCAGCCGTGCCAGCGCGAAGCGTGGAAAGCTCTCCCAACTGCCGGCCAGCGCAGCCAGCACCGGAGCCGCGAAAAGCAGAAAAGTTACGGCCGACGATACCGGATTGCCGGGCAACCCGAAGAACGGCAAACTCTGCGCGCCGGCCCCGCGAGACAGCTCGCCAAAGACCGTTGGCTTGCCCGGCTGCATGTGGACTCCGGTGAAATGAAAATGGGCTCCAAGACGGGCCAGCGCAGGTTCCACCAGGTCGAATTTGCCCGCTGAGACGCCGCCGGAAATCAACAGCAGATCGGCCTCCGCGGCCTGGGCAAGCGCTGCGTCAAGAGACGCGGCGCTGTCGGCTGCGGTGGGCAGAACCAAGGGCTCTCCCCCAGCCGCAGCCACCATGGCCGCCAGCATCGGCGCGTTGGAATTGCGAATCTGGCCGGGAGTGGGCAGGCTGGCAACCGAGACCAGCTCGTCTCCGGTCGACAGAATCGCCACGCGGGGCCGCACAAAGATCTCGACGTCGGCATAGCCGCAGGCCGCGGCCAGGGCGATCTGCCCGAACCGCATCGGCGTTCCGGCAGGAAGCAGCTCGTCCCCCTCGCGGCCCTGCGCGCCCTCGGCAACAATGTTTTCGCCCGCCTTGACCGTGCGCGGCGGAAGCAGGCGAATGTGCCCGCCTTCCGCTTCAACGTGCTCCAGCATCAGTACGGCGTCGGCGCCAGTAGGAACCGGAGCGCCGGTCATGATCTCCCATGCAGTTCCAGCCGCCAGCGGCCCGGAAGGGACGGCGCCGGCGCGCGTCGCGCCCACCACGGCCAGCGGCGTATGCGCGGAAGCCTCCCCGGCGCGGCAGGCAAATCCGTCCCGGGTGGAACGCGAGAAAGGCGGCTGGTCGCGGTCCGCCACCAGGGGCCGGGCCAGGATGCGCCCCGCGGCAAGGCCAAGCTCCACCCGCTCCACCGGGGGACGTATCGATCCCGATTTGACGGCGTAAGCGGCAACCAGTTCCGCGGCTTCTTCGTAGCTGAGCAGGTCGGTGTGCATGGAAGGGATTGTAGCGTCTCGACAGCACCGCTGGGGAAGAGAGCAGAAGACGAAAAAAGGGCGTTCCCGGCAGCCGGGAACGCCCTTGATGAATCGAACCGGAAAACCGGCTTACTTCTTCTTCTTGTCAGCTTTGAAGCCGCTATCGACCTTTTGCGTGGACTGGGCCAGAATGCCCTTGGCGTCCGCAGCAAAAAGCCCATTGGGCGCGAGTTCCAGGTACTTCTGGTAGGCCGCGGCGCAGCCTTCAGGCAGAACGTACTTGCCGGAAGCGTCGACGGTGGCCTTTACAATCAGCCCCTGGCCCTTCAGGTAGTAGAGAATCGCCTGGGTCGGATCCACCTTGATCGCTTCATCGGCGGCAGCCACTTGGGCGTCCGCATTGCCGATCTTGGAGAAGATCACGGCTTCGTTCTTCAGGTAGAAGCCAGCCTGCGTCGGGTTGACCTTGGCGGCTGCGTCATAAGCGGCATTGGCCTCGGGAACCTTCCCGGCGCGAGCGTAGATTTCGCCCAGACCGGCATTGGCCGCGCCCTGAATTCCGGGGTTCGGCTTCTTGGCAACGGCCTCCAGTTCAAGAACCTTCTTGAAGGACGTCTCTGCATCGTCGTACTTCGCCAGGCCGAGCTGTCCCAACCCAAGCTGCGCCCAAAGAACCGAAGCATCCGGCTTGGCCGCCGAGTCCTTCAGCATCAGGGTCTCGATATCGCCGTATTTTGCCTTCTTGATTTCGGCTTCCTTGGCATCGATGTCCGCCTTTGAGGCTGTGGCGCCCAGCGACTGGATCGCCGTCTGGCGTGCGCTGTCGGCATCCTTGATGTCCTGGCCCACCGTGCGCAGATCGGCGTTCAGATTCTTGATGACCTCGTTGGCGGCCAGAGCTACGGCGTTGTGCTTCCTTAGCTCTTCCAGTTGCTTCTTCTGGTCCTCAGGCATCTTGTCGACGAATTCCTTGCGGGACATATCGTCATCCGCAACCACGTCCTGGCCAACCACAACCTTGATTCCCTCGATGAGGTCGACCATCTTGTCAGGCGGCGTATCGGCCTGGCGGAAGATCAGGGCATAGGTGCCGGGGGCCGCTTCGCCCTGAAAGTCGCCAGTCGACGTGACCTGGTAGGTGTACTTCGAGGTATGACCGCCGTCGGTCGAAAGGCTGACAGTGCCGTTGGTCTGGGCTGACCCAACTGGATTGGTCACGTGGCCGTGGATCTTGCCCGTGGTCGAGGTCGTGGGCGCGGGCGTGGTCGCCTGCGTGGTCGAGGGCGCGGGCGTCTGCGCAAGCATGGGCATGAGTGCGAATGCCAGCAGGCCCAGCCAAAGTGAAATGGTGCGTTTCATGTTCTTCTCCTTGGGAGCGGCGCGAACGAGGCAGCCCGCGAGCTCAAAAAATCGTAATGATCAGCCTGCGCGCCGGTCAGCGCCAAACCTATTTGCCAACGCGCATGCCCTTGCAGCCGAAAGCCGGGTATCGCGGAATCACCGTGATCAAAACACACAGCCCCGGCACGGAAGCCAAAAGACGGATCGCTTCTCTGCGCAGGACCCAAGTTAAATCCAATCGACTGTCGATTACAAGGGCGCAGAGCCGGATATGCACTGTGCGCCTCGGCACGAACGGCGTTTCCACCGCTTCGATTGGGGTCTTGAACCCGGCTGCAGTTTGCCATCTGCCCGCCGACAGGAGTCGCGCTGGTTCACGCCACGGTATTCCTTTTTGTATGGTATTGCCCCCGCAGTGCGGCCGTTTGTGGCCCCGGTCACACACTAGAATGGAAGCATGGCAACCTCGATTCGCCCCGCCACCCGCGCGGACGTTCCACGGATTCTGGCCTTTATTCGCGCCCTCGCCGCCTATGAGCGCGAGCCGGAGGCCGTTACGGCCACTGAAGCGGACCTGGAGCGGGACGGCTTTGGGCCGAATCCCTTCTATTCCTGCCTGATCGCCGAGCACGACGGCCGCGCCGCCGGCTTTGCCTTTTACTTTTTCAACTATTCCACCTGGATGGGACGCCCCGGCCTCTACCTCGAAGACCTCTTCGTCGAACCGGAGTTCCGCGGCCTGGGCATCGGCAAGGCCTTGCTCCAGCAGGTTGCGGCCATCGCCCGCCAGAAGGGCTGCCCGCGCCTGCAATGGGAGGTTCTGGACTGGAACACCCCGGCCATCGAGTTCTATCGCGCCATGGGAGCCGAATTCCTCGACGAATGGCGGAATGTGCGCGTTTCGGGTGCGGCGCTGGAGCGGCTCGCCAGCGCTGACGAAACGGCCCAGACCGCAAGCCTGCCGGAGGCCGCACAATGAAGATTCGCGTGATTGGCGGCGGACTGGCCGGCCCGGAGGCTGCCTTGACCGCGGCCCGGCTGGGCTGCGAAGTGGACCTCTACGAGATGCGCGCCGAGGTGGACGGAAAACCGCGCCTGACCCCGGCCCACCAGACCACGGACTTCGGCGAGCTGGTCTGCTCCAATTCCCTCAAGAGTGAGTCGCCCAACACCGCGCCCTGGCTCCTCAAGCAGGAGATGCGCCGGGCGGGCTCCGCGCTGCTGCGCATGGCTGACGAAACCGCCGTGCCGGCCGGCCACGCGCTGGCTGTCGATCGCATCGAGTTTTCCCGGCGCATTAATGAGGCGATTGCCGCCCAGCCCAAAATTCGCGTCATTCGCGAAGAAGTCACGCTTCTGGACCCTTCCGATGAACGGGATTACGCTCTCACCATTCTGGCCACCGGCCCACTCACTTCTGACCTGCTGAGCCAGGAGATCGAGCGCATCACCGGCTCCGGCCGCCTCGCCTTCTACGACTCGATCTCGCCCATCGTCGAGGCCGACTCCATCGACATGGACCGCGTCTACTTTGCCGCCCGCTGGGACAAGGGAACCGCCGACTACATCAACTGCCCCATGGATCGCGAAGAGTTCGACCGCTTTCTGGACGCACTGCTAGCAGCCGAGCCGGCCGAAGTCCGGGAGTGGGAGAAGCTGGACTATTTCGAGGGCTGCCTCCCCATTGAGGTGCTGGCCCGCCGCGGCCGCGACACCCTGCGCTTTGGCCCCATGAAGCCCGTGGGCCTCCGCGACCCCCGCACCGGCCGCACCCCCTGGGCCGTGGTCCAACTCCGCAAGGAAAATCTGCGCGCCGACAGCTACAACCTGGTCGGCTTCCAAAATCACCTCAAGTTCGGCGACCAGGCTCGGGTTCTACGCCTGATTCCGGGTCTGGAAAACGCCCGCTTCCTGCGCTACGGACAGATCCATCGCAACACCTACATCCAGGCGCCCCTCTTGCTGGACGAAACCTTGCGGCTCAAGGCAGAGCCCCAGCTCATGTTTGGCGGGCAGCTTGCCGGGGTCGAGGGCTACACCGAGTCCATCGCCACCGGCCTGCTGGCAGGAATCTACGCGGCCCGGCTGGTGCACGGCGAAGAGCCCACGCCCATTCCCCGCGCAACGGCTCTCGGCTCGCTGGTGCATTACATCACTCACGCCGACCCCAAGCGCTTTCAACCCGCCAACGTCACCTTCGACCTGCTGGAGCCGCTCGAAGAGGAGCTGCGCAAGTCGGTACGGGACAAGAAGGAGCGCCATCGCATCCAGTGCGAGCGCTCCTTGGCCGCCTTCGATGCCTGGTGGAGCAAGGTTCCGCACCCGGCTACGGAACTTGGAACATAGAATGTGCGTAGTTCTCAAGTACACTGCGCTTTACCGGAGAGGTCCAAAATGGTCGCCATCTCTGCCGTGGATTCCGTTTCGCCTGCCATTCAACGCACCCGGGATTTTCTCTTCAGGCCTTTTAACTGGGGAACCTATCTGAAGCTGGGCCTGGTCGCGATCGTCACCGAAGGCGTCGGAAACAATTCTCACTCCTCGTCGCACGGCGGTCAGGGTGGCCACGCGCCGACTTTCCCTCCGTCGTTCCACCTCGCGCCGGAATTCATCGCGGCGATCGTGGCGGCCGTCCTGCTGGCAATTGTCCTCGCGCTTTTCGTGTGCTATCTGATCACGCGTCTGCGCTTTGCCTTCTTTCATTGCCTGATCCACAACACCACGGAGATTCGCCCCGGTTGGCGGCTCTACGGGCCGCAGGCGGCGCGCTTTTTCTGGCTAAACGTGGTAGTGGGATTTTGCTTTTTGCTGGTCTTGGCGTTGGTCGCGCTTCCGTTCGTGGCCGGCTTTTGGCGGGTATTTCAGCAGATTCAGCAAGACGGCCAACCCGACATCGGCTTGGTGCTGTCTCTGGTCTTGCCCTTGATTCCGATTATTATTCTGCTGGTGCTGGCCGCCTTTGTCACCGACCTGATCTTGCGCGATGGGATGCTGCCGCATTACGCGCTCGAAAATGCATCGGCCGGCGAGGCGTGGGCCCAGGTGGCGGCTCGCATCAGAGCCGAAAAGAGACAGTTTCTTGTTTACGCGTTGCTTCGGGTGGCGCTGCCGATCATTGCCCTGATCGCTTTGTTCGTCGTGCTGTTGATTCCTGGACTATTCCTGGCCGGTGCGCTCGCTGCGGTTGAGCTCGGACTTCACTCGTACTTTGCGGATGTAACGGGCGCTGCCGCGATCGTCGGCGTTCTTCTCGAAGTCTTCTTCGGCGTACTTGCATTTGGTTTTGCGGTGCTGCTCAGCATCTGCCTCGGAGGACCTCTGAGCACGGCGATTCGGGAGTATGCGTTGATCTTCTACGGCGGCCGTTACAAGGCGCTGGGAGACATACTCTACCCGCCGCTTCCGCCTGCGCCGCCCGAGTCTGGTGCGCCCCGGCTTGCCTGACCATGGCCGCGCTTCGCCGCAACATCATAGTCTCCGTCCTCTTCACCATCTTGGGCGGACCGGCAATCCTGCTCGTTTATCTGCCGCTGTGGATCACCCGCTTTCACATTCCGGCCGCGGAACCTCCCTGGCAGAAACTCCTGGGCGCGGCGCTGATCTTTGCCGGGCTGACGCCGCTCTTCGATTCCATCCGGCGCTTCATCTATGTAGGCCGGGGAACGCTGTTACCCAATCTGCCCACCGAGCGTCTGGTGGTGAGCGGGCTTTACCGCTACGTGCGCAATCCCATGTAAGCGGGCGTGCTGGTTGCACTCGCCGGAGAGGCCGCGCTATTCGGCAGCCGCGATCTGGCCATCCTCGCCGCCGTGGCTTGGCTCGGCTTTCATCTCTTCGTGCGGTTCTATGAGGAGCCGGCACTCGCCCGCAGGTTTCCTCGGGATTTTCCCGCGTACCGGCGCCATGTTCCGTGCTGGCTGCCGCGCTTTGCGCAAGCCCGTTTTCAAGGGCTGCGAAAGGTGTTTCGGGAGCCGGGTCCCGCGTGCTAGAGTGTCTGCCCCATAGGGGGAAAGGCAATGCGCAAAGCAATCCGGCTTTTTGTGGTTTGCGCCCTGATCCTGCTGCCGGGAATCTCGGTGGCAGGGGAGCGCTTCGACGGCAATTGGTTCACCAAGCTGACCTGTCCCGCAAAGGGAAGCACCGAAGGCTATACCTGGCGGTTTCCCAGCGTCATCCAGAACAGTAACTTCCGCGGCGAACGCGGCACAGCCGGGGAACCCGGCTACCTGCTGATCGAGGGCAAGATCGCGGAGAACGGCAGCGCCAAGCTGGCCGCCACAGGCGTCGTCGCGTCGAGAAAATATGCCCGCGGCGTCTTTGCGGCCAAGGGTGAGGACTATAGCTACAACATCAAGGCCCAGTTCAAGGAGACCGAGGGCACAGGCACCCGCGACGAAGGACTGGGCATCGTAGGCCGCCCCTGCACCTTCGAGTTTGTGAAGCAGGCCACGGACCAGGTGAGTGGACATTAGGGTCCAATTCACGGTCGACCGGAAATTCAGGGACTTGGGGCGCCCACATGAGTTAGGCTGGGCTGGCACGGAGTTAGTCCCATGAAAGCCCTCTCTGCCTCGGAAGCCCTCTGGCCCGCCCTCCAGCGGATGTATCGCTTTCTCTTCCGTCCCTTCGACTGGGAAGGCTATTTGAAGCTCGCCGGAGTCGCGGTGATCACCGAAGGAGTTTGGGTCAGCTTCCGGTTTTCGCTCTCCCCCGCCCTTGAGTTCCAACTCCCGACGCTTAACAAGGAAATTCTCTTTGCCCCGGAGTACATCACCTTCACGATTCTGGGAATCTTTGTAATGCTTTTTGCTCTCTTTTTCACTTACTATCTCGTCATTCTCCTCCGCTTTGTTTTCCTCCACTGCCTGATCTTTGAGACCAGGCAGATGCTGCCGGCCTGGGACCGCTATCAAGCTCCCGCATGGCGATTCTTCAAGGCCAGCCTGCTGGTCTGGATAGTTCTGCTGGGAATGGCGGTGCTGGGCATCCTAGCCATCGCCATTGCCGGCCTCACACTCTTCAACCTGCGTACACCAGAAGGTAAGCTCGATCTCGGCGTTTTCTTCTTCCTGAGTATCCCCTGCCTTGCCATCGTCCTGCTCCTGCTGGCGGCCGTTGTGGCCGCGCATGTCGTGATGCACGACTTCATCCTCCCCGCCATGGCGCTGGAGAATCTTTCCTTCCGCAAGGCATGGCGCGTGGCGCGGCAACGCATCAACGCGAACAGGGAGACCTTTTGCTCCTACTGCATCCTCCGCCTGGGCCTCCCCCTGCTGGCGGGGTTCTTCCTGGCGATGGCCGCATGGGCGGTGAACTGGGCCGTCTTTGGAGTTCTAGCGCTCTCCGCACAGGGATTCGATGCCATGCTGGAGGACGCGACCGGCCTGGGCGCATATTTCCGCGTCGGCCTCGAGGTTTTATTCCGCCTGATGGGTCTTGGAATGGGCCTGTTCATGGCCTTCACGCTGGGCGGTCCGGTGGCAACCTGGGTGCGAAGTTACTCCCTGCTCTTCTGGGGCGGCCACTATCGCGCCCTGGGAGACGCGCTCACCCATCCGCCTGCGCTGCCAGCCGCCGTTCAGGCCTTGCCCAAAGCAGGCTGACCATGGCTTCCCTTCGCAGCAACATCGTGGTTTCGGTTCTCTTCACCGTCTTGGGCGGACCCGGTATCCTGCTTGTTCTTCTGCCTTGGTGGGTCACCCGTTTCCACATTCCGCCGGTCGAGCCGCCCTGGCAGAAACTCCTGGGCGCGGCGCTGATCTTTGCCGGCCTTACGCCGCTCTTCGATTCCATCCGGCGCTTCATCTATGTAGGCCGGGGAACGCTGGTGCCCGCCGCGCCCACTGAGCGTTTGGTGGTGAGCGGACTTTATCGCTACGTGCGCAATCCCATGTATATCGGCGTGCTGCTGGTGCTCGTCGGAGAGGCAGCGCTTTTTGGCAGCCGGGATCTGGCCATTCTCGCCGCCGTGGCTTGGCTGGGCTTTCATCTCTTCGTGCGCTTCCACGAGGAGCCGGCGCTCGCCCGCAGGTTCCCACTGGACTTTCCCGCCTACAAGCGTCATGTTCCCCGTTGGATGCCGCGCTGGACGCCCTACCGACAGGACTGACTTTCCGGTCATCGGCGGCAGGCTTCTGCGGGACTCAAAAGCCGTCAAGAACGCAGCCCTTCTCCGTGCCGATTTGAGCTGCATATTTATCCAGGAAAAGCCGTCTCCGCGGAAAGCCCGGAAAATGCCCCGAAAACAGGTCTTTTTTCGCCCCCTGGAAAACACGCTTTCACCCGCGCCAGTCGCGGCGACGGCACGCTTTGAAAAAATCCGTTTCCAGACGCATTATTTTCTTTGTGCAGGGGGCAAATGTTGTTAGATTCACATTGATGCAATTTGCCCTCAAACCCGCCCGGCGAAAGATGCGTTTTTTGCCGCTGATTGCCGCCACCTACTTCATGGTGTCGGGCGGTCCGTATGGGATTGAGGACATTCTGGGCGGAGCCGGTTTTGCCCGCGCCCTTGTGATTCTGCTGGTGCTGCCGTTTCTGTGGTGCCTGCCCACGGCGCTGATGATCGGCGAACTGGCCGCGGCCCTGCCCGCCGAGGGCGGCTTCTACGCCTGGGTGCGGCGTGCGCTGGGTCCCTTCTGGGGCTACCAGGAAGGCTGGCTCTCGCTCTCCGCCAGCATCTTCGACATGGCCATCTACCCGGCGCTCTTTGTGCTCTACCTGGGCAAGTTCGCACCCGGGCTCACCGCCGGTTGGAGCAGCTACGGCTGGTCGCTGGCCGTGGTGGTACTTTGTTGCCTGTGGAACCTGCGCGGCGCGCCGGCTGTGGGCGAGGGCTCGGTGGGTCTCTTTGTACTGCTGCTGGCTCCGTTTGCCGTCTTCGTCGTTCTTGGGCTTTGGCATGGATTCACCATGCACCCCGCGGTGCAGTGGAGCCAGCCCGCCTCGGAGTCTGCCCTCTCCACAGCGATACTGGTCGCCATGTGGAATTACATGGGCTGGGACAATGCCTCCACCGTGGCCCAGGAAGTCGAGAATCCGCAGCGCAACTATCCGCGCGCGATGATCGCGGCCACTATTCTGGTCGCGGTCACTTACATCCTGCCGCTGGCCGCCATCGCCATGAGCGGCTTCTCCGTAGACAGCTTCGCCACCGGCGACTGGATGACCGCGGCGCGCACCATCGGAGGCCCTCTGCTGGGGATCGCCGTGGTGGCCGGAGGCGCCATCACCGGCATCGGCATGTTCAACGCCCTGGTCATGAGCTACACCCGTCTGCCCATGGCCATGGCCGAGGACGGCATGTTGCCGAGGGTGGTGGCCAAGCGCAACAGCCGCGGCGTGCCCTGGGTCTCCGTGCTGCTCTGCGGGCTGGCCTGGGCCATGGCGCTCAAGCTGCCCTTTGAGCGCCTCATCTCCATCGACCTGATTCTTTACGGCTCGAGCCTGTTGCTGGAGTTTGTCGCCCTGATTGTGCTCCGTCTCCGCGAGCCGGAACTGGTGCGGCCCTTCAAGGCCGGCAACTTGGCCTTTGCCTGTTCCCTCGCCGTCGGTCCCGCCGCACTGATCGCCTATGCTCTCTACGCCTCGCGCGACGAGAAGCTCATGGGCTCAACCTCGGCGCTGCTCTTCGCTGTCGTTGTGGCGCTGCTGGGGCCGCTGTTCTACTGGCTCTTTGCCGCCCCCCGGGTGCGCCGCCGCCTCGCCGCAGCCCAGGCCGCCGACTGACGCATTCTTCTGCGCGACGAAATGCCTTTGCTCCCTGGTTGTGCGGTCTCTCTAAAGTTCGTATCAAAGATGAACTGTCATCCTGAGCAGCCCGACTCGCTAGGACGAGTTACCGCTGGAATGAACTGCCGCCAACTCGCTAACTCGCGATTTCCACGAAGCGGAAGCTAACTTGCTGATTTTGTTGATAAAACTCTTCATTCAACTTTTCTGTTCATCTGGAGCGTAGTTGGTCACGCTTTTTGCGATTAACTCAGTCGAACGATCCGTGGTTGTTCTTCAACGAACTTCTGATTCCCCACACCAGCTAGTGCTTGCTCAACCCCTCCCGGGGATGCTGGGAGACAGCGTAGAATCTTCACCATTGCGGCGCCTGCCGCCGGTTCTGTTACATGCCTCTAGATTCTCCAAGCCCGAGGCGGAGCGCGTGGATTGTCCTCGCCATGCTTGCCATGATCGCGGTCCCTGCAGGCATCACTCTGCTCACCGTGCATGTGCCTGCGGTCATTGCAATCTCCAGTACAAATCCCACGCCCTATGGCTACAGTTGGAGCCTGCTGTTGTTTGTCGTCTCTGTGGTGGTCATCGGTGGCTGGTTTCTGCCCCACGAAGCGGTGCGGATTCCGCGGCGTGCCTTCTGGCGGACGCTCTGGATTCTGGTGCCTGTCGGCTGCGGTCTTGACTTCTTCTTCGCCAACCGCTTCTTCGTCTATCCCAACGCCGGAGCAACCGTGGGCATCGGCGCTCCGGCCATCGGCGGACCCGTTCCCGTCGAGGAATATGTCTTCTATTTCACCGGCTTCCTCGCCGTCCTTCTGATCTACGTGTGGCTGAGCGAGTACTGGCTGGCGGCCTACACCGTGCAGGACTACCCCGGCGAAGCCCGGCAGATACGCCGCCTGCTCCGCTTTCACCCCGCTTCTCTGCTGGCCGGGCTGGCGTTGATCGCCGCGGCCATTCTCTATAAAAAGCTGCGCTCGCCGTTCCCGGAGGGTTTCCCCGGCTACTTCACCGTGCTGATCGTCGGCGGCTTGGTTCCTTCGGCCAGCCTTTTTCCCACTGCCCGCCGCTTCATCAACTGGCGGGCCTTCAGCCTGACTCTCTTCATGATTCTGCTCATCAGCATGTTTTGGGAGGCAACCCTGGCCGTGCCCTATGGCTGGTGGGGCTACCAGCAGCGGGAGATGATGGGCCTGTTTATCGGGGCTTGGGCGGGGCTGCCGATTGAGGCCGTCGCGGTGTGGATCGCCGTCACCTACGGGACCACAATCGTTTATGAAACAGTGAAGGTCTGGCAAGCCTCGGGCAAGCCCGCCAGGGCCGCATTTCTTGGCAGCGCAGAAGGGTCCGGCGCCGATCGCGATGCGAGCCCTCCTCCCGCTCCCCGGTGAGAATATTTGGGGTCGGAACCGGCGCTGGATCGGAATTGCCGACAAACCATCCGTCTGTCCGGCGAGGAAGGGGATGAAACTGCGGAAGGATGGGGCCACCCACTTCATTGACTGGGAGAGGATGGCTTACCCGCCTCTATCGCCGATTACTAAGAAGCCTCTCCGTTGGACATTTACGTTTGAACGGGACATTATGGGAGCCAATGCGAATGATCTTCGAAAGCGTTGTCAATAAGGAAAACGACCACACAAACTTGTTGCGAAATGTCATGGAGCGACACCGACTGGCGGCGGCATCCATCCTCTCTTATCTGCTTGAAAAACGGGTTTCGGAGGTCGAGGCCGACTCCTATGAGTTCCGGACGCAATGCTCATTTCTCGGCCCAAGTGGCCGTGAAATACCGGACATTCTCGTGGCAGGGCAGGACTTCCGCTGCCTCATCGAAGCGAAGATTGATCCTGGGTTGCAATTGACTCCCGGCCAACAAGATGGATACAAGGGGTGTTTTGAACCCGCAGGCGAACGGCACCTCTGTTTTCTCGTTCCTGACAGATGGAAACATTCGAAGAGCGTAGATCAAGTTCGAGCATCTCTTCAGAGCGTCGGTATCTTTGTGCATGAGCGAGGTTGGCGAGGGCTAGTTGAGGAACTTACCGATACAGTGGAATCTCTCGGCGATGCAATCTTGATCGAAGCGATCAATTTTTGGAAATGGAGGTTTGAAGTCGAAAGCATGTCGCTCAAAGAGAAAGAATTTCTCACTGCTTGGTCCGGCGAACAGTATGAGGCATTCCGTAAGCTCCAAAAGACCATCGACCAAGCTAGGGGGCTTTTCGATGCGCGGGGTTATGAAACAGAAGGTGAGACCTCATACACACAGTCATACGGTTTCTATCTCAAGCGTGCTCGCTCGTATCTCCTCTGGATCGGAATCTGGACTCCATCACCGGTACCTTTGTCGTATGGTTTCCATGCAACGAAGTCGATTTGGCGGAGGCCCAATCCAATTCCCGTTTCACCAATTCAAATACTTGAGCACAATCTATGGCCCCTTGGTGCAGAGACGTGGGACAGCCCAGAAAAGATCTACGCGAATGTAAAGTCTTTCATTGACTCGCAGAATTACGAGTGAGTGTCGGGTGACCGATATCAGACGATCTTTCGTCTCGATCCGCGAATTACTTGGAGTTGCGCCAGACCAAGATCGTGCGTACCGGCGGGATCGTCGCCAATCCGGAAGTTACCATAGCGTCGCCCGCGCCGGCTTAAAGCTATCGCCGTCTTATCCGCTTCGTAATCACCGCGGCAAGCCCGGCTTTTGCGCAGCGGGCGGCAGCTCCTGGTGGTCATGGTCATGCTCTTCCTTGGGAGCCACCCAGGGCTCCGGTTCCTGGTGGCCGCGATGGCAGGTGCCGCAGGTGACCGGTGCGCCGGAACTGTCCACCATGGACACGTAGTTCTGATTGATATCCACGGTCATCTTGTACATCAGTCGGGCGGCGGACTTCTCCTTCTTGGAGTCATCGGCAAAGTTGAGGCGCGGACGGCCGTTGGGGCCGATATTGTTGGGGTCTGCGGTGTGGCAGGTATTGCAATGCACACCCAGACTGGCTTCCCACTGCTCCATGATCTCGTGCACCTGGTCGCCGGTCAGATTTTTGGGCAGCACTTTCAGATTGGTCGGGGCGGGTTGGTGGTGCTCGTGGTCCCCGGGTGGAGGCCCTCCGGCAGCGGGCTGCTGCGGAGGAACGGCTTGCGGCGCCTGCGCCACCGTGGCGGCGGCAAAGAGGGTGGCAGTGAGCAGAGCTAGGGCGGACAAGGACAAAGGGGAAGTTTTCAAGGCTGAAAATCTCCTGGAATGCCGGGATACTTGTGCAGATAGACGGAATCTTACCGAATCGGGTTTCAAATCTGCTAGATGAATCTCTGTATAGGGAATCGCTGGGTTGAAAGGGCGCGGCCGAACAGCCTCCGACGACCGCGATTTTCGCGAGGCTACCGCATCTTCTTTGGCCCGGAGACGCAGGGGTTTCCCGGCACGGCAAAGCGCAGCGGCCAGTCCACGGCCTCGTGAATCCCAATGCGGACCGTGACCAGAGGCTCCGGCATCGGCGTTCCGTCGTCCCGGATCTGGAGCGGTGAAGCGGGGTCCAGCAGGTCCAGGCCGTTGTGGGCTAGCCGAGTCAGCCCCATCGCCTGGCAAAGGCGGCTCGGCCCGGAGGTGAGCTCGCGGGGCCCCGCGCCCGGCTCCAAACCGCGGTTCGCGGCCATCAGGTCAAGCCCGATCACCGGCTCCAGCGCGCGCACCAGGACGCACCCTGCCAGTCCATCGACTTCGCACGTGATGTTCATGCAGAAGTAGCGGCCGTAGATGGTGTAGACGTACGCGTAGCCGGCGGGGCCGAAAATCACCCGGGTGCGCGGCGTGGGGCCGCGATAGGAATGGGCGGCCGGGTCGGGCGGCCGGTTGTGCGGGCCCAGGTAGGCCTCCACCTCGACAATGCGCCCAGCCACGAGCCCGGAGGCCGAAGAGTGCGCGAGCACCTTGCCCAGCAGCCGCGGGGCCACCTGCTCCGGCGGCGCCTCAAAAAACGCGCGCGGAAGCAGGCGGCCGGGTGGCGCCAGCCACCCTACTTGTGTGCTTTCTTCCATTCTTCAATCAGGGCGAGCACTTCTTCGGCGTGGCCCGCTGGGGTGACTTTGGGAAAGATGTGCAGCAGCGTCTGGTCCGGCCCAATCACAAATGTGGTCCGCTCGATGCCCCACACTTTCTTGCCATACATGTTCTTTTCCTTCAGCACGCCAAACTGATTGCAGACTTTCTCGTCTACATCAGCAAGGAGTGTGTAGGGCAGGCTGTACTTGGCGCGAAACTTGGCCTGGGCCTGGGGCGTGTCGCGGGAGATGCCCAGCACCACGGCCCCCGCCTTCTGCAATTTGGTGAAGGTGTCGCGAAAGCCGCAGGCCTCGATCGTGCAGCCGGGCGTGTCTGCCCTGGGATAAAAGAAAAGGATGACCGGCTTTCCGGCATAATCGGAAAGGCGGGCGGTTTTGTCTTCGTCGGTTTGCAGTGTGAAATCGGCGACTTTCTCGTTCAGTTCCATGGGGAAATACCTCGTATGGTGGATAGAAGGCGCACGGTGTTCAACCAGTTCGATTATTCCCGACTCGGGCGGCAAATGTCATTTGGCGGACGCTGGTTTTTGCGGAGGAGCCCCGGCCTGCTGGCTGCCGTGTGCCTCTTGACGGTGCTGCCGGGCTGGGCGCAATACTCCGGGCAAGTCACCAAATCCAGCAAAGACAAGCCCGATCTGCGCGCCGTTTCGGTTCTGGAGTGGACTGGCGATGTGAACCATCCCAAGGCCTGCCGCCTGGTTCCGGTCTCGGTGCTGGATGGCGGCGAACTCCAGGACGCGAGCGTTTATCTGGCCCGGCCCGAGCCGCTGGCAATTGCCGGCGAAGTGGAGTACGAACTCGAGCAGAACGG
>Ga0182016_10002418_pt1 | contig 21990 bp, 14 predicted proteins | sample 712S2MmetaG_FD_120491 | JGI IMG/M metagenome (GOLD analysis project Ga0182016, IMG submission 120491) | Permafrost microbial communities from Stordalen Mire, Sweden - 712S2M metaG | ecosystem: Environmental > Terrestrial > Soil > Wetlands > Permafrost | place: Sweden: Stordalen | collected... | reverse complement strand
GTAGGCGAAGATCCACGATACCGAGGCCGCGATCATCAGCGGCAGGATGGCGTCGACGACGCCGCCCGACCACACGAGCCCGACCACGGGCAGCGCGGCGACGAACAAGATCGCCAGCACCGGTGTGCCGCGGCGCGGGTGTGTGCGCTTCAGGATCGAGAACACCTGGCCGTTCTCCGCCATGCCGGCGAGCATGCGCGGGACCGCGGCGAGGACGGTATTCAGCAGGCTGGCCGAGGCGATGAGCGCCAGGGCGGCGAACCACACGGCCGCCGACGGTCCGAAGGTCGCCACAGCATAGTCGAGATGCGGGGTGGCCGAGGTCACCAGCTGGTCCCGCGGAATGACGAACGCGCTGCCGATGGCGAACAGTAGCTGCGCCACGAATATCGCCACCAGGCCGCCGATCATCGCGCGCGGCAGGTCGCGGTTGGCGTTGCGCGCCTCCGGTACCAGCGGCGTCACGAACTCGGATCCCACGAACACCCAGAAGGCGAGCGCCACCACCCCGAGGACCACGGTGTCCCGGCCCATCGACGCCGCGACCTGCGCGGCGCCTCCGGGGAGCGGCGCGTAGGCGTGCCCCGAGATCGCCACCAGGCCCGTGAGCGCGAGAAACGTCAGCACGATGAAGCTCAACGCGGTCTGCACGCGGGCAAAGACATCGGTGCCTAGGATATTGAGGATCGCGAACACCACGACGATCGCGATCGGCCAGACGTGGGCCGGCAGGCCGATCGGCACCGCCCGCGTCAGGATCTGGTCGGCGAGAATCAGTTCCGCCGGCAGGCCGAACATCGCCGGCACGACGTAGCCCGCGAATACCAGAAGTATGGCCGGGAAATTGCCGATGGCCGCCTCGGCATAGCTGCTGAGGCTCCCGGCGCTCGGCATCATCAGCGCCATCTCCGCGTACGCCATCGCATTCGCGACCGCGATCGCGAACGCAATCACCATGGCCACGATGAAGCCCCAGCCGCCGATGCCCACGCCCTGGGTCAGCGAGATCATGCCGATCTGGGCGACGATCACCCCGATCGACACCGAGAACAGGGCGCCGACGCCGAGCCGCGCGGACGGCGCGCTCGCGCTCGAGGTCATTGCTCCACCGCGGCGAACGATTCTTCCAGGATGTCGCACAGCAGATCCACTTGGGCGCGCTCGATGGTCAGCGCGGGCGACAGGATGATGTTGGGTCCGGAGGTGCGGATCATCGCACCGCGCCGGTAGGCTTCCCGGGCCACCTGTGCAACTTCCTTGGCGCCGCGGCCGAAGGGCCGCTTGGTCGCTTGGTCGGCCACCATCTCGATGCACACCATGAGGCCGACGCCGCGCACGTCGCCGATCAGCCGCGAGCGGCGGCCCAGCTCCTGCAGGCGCGCCATCAAGTGCGCGCCTTGCGTCGCCGCATTGCCCACGATGTCCTCCCGCTCCAGGATATCGAGCGTCGCGAGCGCCGCGGCGGCGGCCACCGGATGCGCGCTGTAGGTGTAGCCGTGGGTGACCGCGCTCATCGCGGCGTCGCTGGCGTCGAACGCTTGCGCAACGCGGGCTGAAATCGCCGTCGCACCCAGCGGCACGTAGCCCGACGAGATGCCCTTGGCCAGGCACCACAGGTCGGCCTTCACTCCCCACATGCGGGTTCCGAACCAATGCCCGGTGCGGCCGAATCCGGTCACCACTTCATCGGCGATCAACAGCACGCCGTGCTTGTCGCAGATTTTTCGGACCAGCGGCCAGTAATTGGCGGGCGGCACGATGACGCCGCCGGCGCCCTGCACCGGCTCGGCGATGAATGCCGCCACGGTATCCGGGCCCTGAAAGGCGATCTCCCGGTCCAGCAGCTCGGCGCAGATTTCTCCCAGGCGCGTCGGGTCCTCGGTGTACGGATTGCGGTACAGCCACGGCGTGTCGACGTGGAAGCATCCCGGCAGCATCGGCTCGTACGGACGGCGGAAGTTGCTATTGCCGTTGAGGCTCATGCCGCCGAAATGCACGCCGTGATAGCCCTGCCGCAGGGCGATGAACTTGGTCCGATCGGCCTGTCCCTGCAGCTTCCAGTACTGGCGCGCCAGCTTCAGCGCTCCTTCCACCGCATCGGAGCCGCCGTTGCTGAAGAACACGCCCGCGACGCCGTCCGGCTCCATCAGTTTCACCACCCGGGACGACAGCTCGATGGCCCGCGGGTGGGTGGTCCCGCGAAATACGTTGAAATAGGGCAGGATATCCAGTTGGGCAACGATCGCGTCGCGGATCTCCCGGCGCCCGAAGCCGAGGTTCGCGCTCCACAAGCCGGCGACGCCGTCCACCAGCCGATGCCCGTCCACGTCCCAGATCCAGCTGCCTTCGCCGCGCACGATGATGTCGGGCGGCGCATCGCGCATCGCCTTCGGCTGTGCCATCGGATGCCACAGATAACGGGCGTTGGCCGCCTTCAGCTCGTCGGTCGTCAGTGTCTTCATTGCATGCTCTCCGCGGGTAATCCGAGACGCGCCCGGGTGGCGGCGATGTTGCCGGGGACGTCCCTCAGGTCGAAATACTGGGTCAGCAACCCCGCCTTGACCGCACCGACCACGTTGCGCAGCTGGTCATCCACGAACAGCACCTGCCCGGGAGCGAGGCGCATCGCATCGGTCGCGAGCGCATAAGCTCGCGGATCCGGTTTCAAGATGCCGGTGTGCGTCGCGTCCACGAACACATCGACCAGCCGCAGCACATCCAGGCCCTCCAGGAAGCGCGGCCCATAGAACAGCTCCAGTTCGTTGGAGAGAATGCCGACGCGAATTCCCCGGGCTCGCGCTTGCTGCATCAGGCGGCTCATCGCCGGCCGCACCACCGTGTTCGGCTCCACCTGGCTGATGCGGGCCAGCATGGTCTGCATGGTCCATCCCGGCTCGCCCACCTGCTCGCCGAGTTCGCGCGCCCGCTGCGCCCAGTAATCGCGCTCGGAAATTTCGTCGCGCTGCATCGATTGCCACAGGGAATCGGCCTCCGGCGCCAGGGGCCCCAGCCATTGCAGAGAATTTGCGGGCAGGCCCAGCAGCTGCTCCGTTTGCCGATGGCGTTCGAACACCGACACGCTGATCACCGACCCGAAGTCGAGCAGCAGCCCGCGGATCAGGCTACCGGGCCCGTTCGTGCCGTCCGCGCTCATGCCGATACGCTCACCAGCTTGACGTCCGTATAGCTCAGCAGTCCCTCGAGCCCGCTCTCGGACCCGACTCCGCTATCCCCGACGCCGCCGAAGGGGGTCTCCGGTTGCGACACGCCGAAGTGATTGATGCCGATCATGCCGGCCCGAAGTTCGCGCGATAGGCGGTGAGAATTTTTGAGGTCCGTCGTGAATGCGTACGCCGCCAGCCCATAGGGCAGCCCGTTGGCCCGCCCAATGGCCTCGCCCAGGTCATCGTATTCATCGAGCAGCGCGATCGGCCCGAAGGGCTCCTCGCGCTGCACCCGTGCGGCGAGGGGAGCCTTCTCGATGACCGTCGGGTGGTAGAAGCAGCCCGGCCGGACGATTCGGCTGCCGCCCAGCAACACGCGGCCGCCCTGCGCCACGGCCTCGTCCACGAACGCCTGCATCTCGCCGATGCGCCGTTCATGAATGAGCGGCCCGAGCTGCACGCCGTCGTCCAATCCGGAGCCCACCCGGAGCGCCGCGGCGCCGGCGATGAAGGCGTCCCGGAAGGCGCCGTAGATCGATCGATGCACCAGGAAGCGGATGGGGGAGGCACAGACCTGCCCGGCATTGCGATACTTGGCCGGAACGGCCAGGCGGGCGACGGCCGCCGGATCGGCATCCGGACAGACGATCACCGGGGCGTGACCGCCGAGTTCCGCCGTGTAGCGCTTCATGTGGCGGGCGGCCTGCTCGCCGAGCAGCTTGCCCACCGGCACCGATCCGGTGAAGGAGACCTTCCTGATGGCTTCGCTGGCGATGAGTTCCCGGGAAATCCTCGCCGGGTCTCCGCATACGACGTTGAGCACTCCGGCCGGCAGTCCGGCATCCATGAAGGCCCGCGCGATTTCGAGGCACGTCGCCGGCGTTTCCTCGGACGGCTTGATGATGAAGCTGCAGCCCGCGCTCAGCGCTCCGCCAAGTTTGCGGGCCGGCAGATTGGCGGGAAAATTCCAGGGTGTAAAAGCCGCAACCGGGCCTACCGGTACCCGTTCGACGGTCTGGGTGAGGATCCCGTGGACCCGCGGCGGGACGCCGCGGCTCGCGAGCCGCTTGGCCTCCTCGGCCAGAAAATCGATGATGTCCGCGGCGAGCGCCACTTCCCGCCGCGATTCGGACAATGGCTTGCCCTGCTCCAGGGTCAGAAGCTGCGCGATGCGCTCGGCTCGCTCCCGAATGAGCGCCGTTGCCCGGGTGATCACGCGGAAACGCTCGATCGGCAGCAGCGCCGACCACCCTGGAAAGGCGCGCGCCGCTGCGGCCTGCGCGGCATGCAGCTCGCGCAAACCGGCCACCGGCAGGTGCCCGATCACGCCGCCGTCCGCCGGGTTCAGCACCTCGAGGGTTCCCTCGTCCGTGCCCTCGATCCAGCGGCCGTCGATGAGCAGGGGCAGCGCCGGGTATTGCGGTATCGGGTTCATGCTGCCTGTGGTGCTGGAGTTAGACTCCGTGCGGTCGCCAAGTCATGTAGATTTATAAAGAAAGTCACATGACTTGTCCGAGTCTAGCGACGCGCCAAATGCGCGTCAAGCGCAGGGCGCCCGGCGAATGCGCGTCGCGCGCTGCACCCGGCCGGGCGCGATGGTCCGCCGCCGGGGACTTTGCTAGACTGCCGGCGTGAAATCCGTGGGTACACGCGCCAACGGCGCGCGCCTCGAACGCATGCAGGCGTCGCCGCTGTGGACGGGCGACAGCTTCCGCAATGTGCACCCGGTGCTGCCGGATTTACGCGATCCCACGGTCCCCATGCCGTCGCTGAAGGACTTCCTATGCGGCGGCGAACGGCGCGTACCCCGTGGACCGCTGCCGTCGATGAGTCCCCTCGATGCGTGGACCAAGAAACCGCAGAGCGGTTTGCGCGTCACCTGGCTCGGGCACTCCACCCTGTTGATCGAGATCGACGGGGTGCGCGTCCTCACCGATCCGGTGTGGGGGCCGCGAGCGTCTCCCTCGGCGCTGATCGGGCCCAAACGGTTTCAACCCATTCCCGTATCGCTGCGCGAGATGCCGCCGGTCGACGTCGTGGTGATTTCGCACGATCACTACGATCATCTGGACTACCCCACCATTCGCGCCCTGGCCAAGACCCGCGTGCCGTTCGTCACCTCACTCGGCGTCGGCGCGCACTTGGAGTATTGGGGTGTCCCGCCGGAACGCATCACGGAGCTCGATTGGTGGGAGTCGCACACGGTGCCGAATACGGATGTCGTCGTGACGGCCGCGCCGGCGCAGCATTTTTCAGGGCGCGGGTTGAAGGGCCGCAATACCACGCTGTGGTCTTCTTTGGCGATTCGCTCGGCGAAGCATGCCGTGTTCTTCAGCGGGGACACGGGATTGACCACGGAGTATCGATCGATCGCCGACCGGCTCGGACCCTTCGATGTCGTCATGCTGGAAATCGGCGCCTACCATCCGGCGTGGGGCGATATCCACCTGGGACCTGACCATGCCCTCGAGGCGCATGCCATGCTGGGCGGAGCCTTCCTGCCGGTGCACTGGGGTACGTTTGCGCTCGCCATGCACGCGTGGGATCAACCCGCGGAGCGATTGCTCGAGCTCGCGTCCCAGGCCGCACCGCTGCTCATGCCCATGCTCGGTCAACCGGTGGAGCCGGCGCACGCGGAGATCGTGAAACCCTGGTGGCGTGAGGTCGAAAACACCCACCTGAAGCCCCTCCCCGAGACCGAGGGCAAGATCAAATTGCCGGGCTCGCTGCCCTGGCCGTTGGATTAGCGCCGCCGCCGAGCGCAAACGATCTCGCACGCCTCGCTACCGTAGCCGAAGCTTCGTGGCCAGGCCCGCCGACGGGGGCTGCGGCCGGGGCCGCTTGCCCTCGATCATGTTGCCGAGGAACCGCTGCCATGGCGGCAAGCGAGGGCCCGTCAATAGCGACTACCCAACCTGCAGACCACCGCACCGCGCGCGACTCAAACCGCCGAAATCGACACGCCTCCGAGGGTAACATGTCCGCCAGCATCGTCGCCCGGGAGTACGCTCATGATATCGACGCCGGAACTATTGGTACTGCTGCCGATCATCATCGTTGCCGTCTCGGTGCTGGCGGCCCGACTGCTGATCCCGCCGGCGGTTCTGTTGGTGATCGCCGGGGTCGCTCTCGCGCTCATTCCGGGATTGCCTACGGTCAGGCTGGCGCCGCAACTGGTGCTGCTCTTCGTGCTGCCGCCGGTGATCTATTCTTCCGCGGTCGCAATGAGCTGGCGCGAGTTTCGCTTCAGCTTGCGGCCGATCTCGCTGCTGGCGACGGGCGGGGTATTGTTCACGACCATCTCCACCGCCGCCGCGGCGCATTGGCTCTTAGGTCTTCCCTGGTCGGGCGGTTTCGTGCTGGGTGCGATCGTATCGCCTCCCGACGCGGTGGCGCCGCTCGCTATCGCACGGCGGATGCAGATTCCTCGGCGGATCCTCGTGATCCTTGAGGGAGAGGGTCTCGCGAACGATGCCACGGCGCTCGTGCTCTATCGCTTTGCGGTCGTGGCGGTGAGCGTGGGGGCATTCTCCTTCGGCCATGCGCTCGCGGATTTCGCAGCAATCGTGCTCGGTGAGCTCTTGTGGGGGCTCGCCGTGGGTTGGGCGATGCTGCGCGTCCGCCGCTGGGTCGACGATCCTCGCCTCGAGATTATGCTGTCGGTGTTGACGCCGTTCATCGCGTACTGGCCGCCGGAGCACTTGGGCGGTTCCGGGGTGCTCGCCACGGTCACCGCAGGACTCTATATCAGCTGGAATGGGCTGCGCCTCATCAGTCCGGAGACCCGCCTTCAGGGGATTTTCTTTTGGGATTTCTTCATCTATCTGACGGAAGGCATGGTATTCCTGATCACCGGCCTGCAGGCGCGGGCGCTCGCCGATGGCTTTACGGCCTATTCGAAGACCGCGCTCGCCGTCGCGGCAGCGGTCATTTGTGCGGTCATCATCGCGGCCCGCTTCGTCTGGGTCTATCCGGCGACTTATCTGCCGCGCTGGCTCTCGTCGACCGTTGCGCGCGAGGATCCCGCTCCCCCGTGGCAATGGGCTTTTGCGATTTCTTTTACGGGCATACGGGGAATCGTCTCGCTGGCCGCCGCATTGGCAATCCCCCTCGTGACCGCGAGTGATGAGCCCTTTCCCTATCGCGATCTGATTCTGGTGCTGACGTTTGCCGTCATCCTCGTGACGCTCGTTGGTCAGGGTCTACTGCTGCCGGCCGTCATTCGGGCGCTGCATCTGGCCGACGCCGGCCGCATGGAGCAGGAGGCGGAACGCGCGCAGGAACTCGCGGCGCGGCGCAAGGCCATCGAAGCCGCCATGCGGCACCTCGATGCGCTGACTGCCGAACGATCCCTACCCGCGGAGGTGGTGCGCCGGTTGCAAACGCGCCTGGGGGACCGGCTCACCTATGTCGCGCTCAAGGACAGCGAGGACGAGATGAAGCGTCGCACGAGTGCGGTCTATGACGACGTGGAACAGTCGATGTTGGCGGCGGAGCGCGACGCGGTCAACGAACTTTACCGCAAGGGGCGGCTGCGCGATGAACCGCGGCGGCGCATGGAGCGGGAATTCGATCTGCGGCATGCGTACCTGTCGAACTTGCCCATGCGAAGTTCATCTTTGGAGTGATGGGGAAATGATATAACCGGCAAGCGGGAATGGATCAATAGAAAATCCATTCAGGGATTGTTACGCCGATGATGGTCAGCAACGCATGGCTGCTTATCGCGGCCGCTGTATTGATGGGCTCGTCGGGCGCACGAGCCGAGCGGGTCGAAGCGACCGATTCGGGAACATCCGCGCCAGCAAGGCCCGCTTCCCATTATGTCAAAACGGCAGATGACGATGTTCTCGCGCCGCTCGCTCCGGGCACGGAGACCGTTCTGCAACCTTTACGGAACGACGCTTGAAGGCGGTGCCGACGACTCTGGGACCGTTTTTCAACTATCCATCGATGCGGCAACCGGCGCGGGAACGGTCTTCAAGCTCGTTCCCTGAGCGACGGAGCCGGCGCACTTCCTGGAATCGAGGAGAGGACCAATGACACTGCGAATCACGACGGCTCTTCTCATTTGGTGCGCAGCGATGGCGCTTCCACTCCCGGCCTCCGCACAGGCCACCTTCACCACGCTGTACAGTTTTTGTACTCAGGGCGCCTTCCCCGATTGCACGGACGGGTTAAGCCCCGAAGCGGGGCTGATCCAAGCGGCCAATGGCGCGTTCTATGGGACGACGAATGCGGGCGGGGAAACGGAATACGGCGGTACCGTCTTCAAAATCACACCCGGCGGCTCGCTGACCACCGTTTCGAGCTTCTGCGCGTACGGCACCTATCCTTCTTGCACCGACGGCGGCAGCCCCACGGTGGGGCTGATTCAGGCTTCGGATGGCGGCCTCTACGGGACAACCTATGTCGGCGGGAGAGACAAGGGCTTTGGTACGATCTTCAAATTCAGTCCCACCAATGGGGCGTTGACCACGCTGTACAGCTTCTGTCCCCATAACAAGCTCCATGGCATTTGCACTGACGGCCTCTACCCCAATGGGCTGATCGAGGCCGCCAATGGGGCCTTCTACGGAACCACGGAAGAGGGCGGCGCCAATGTCAAGGAAGACTACTGCCGTCCCGGCTGTGGCACGATCTTCAAAATCACCGCGAGCGGCGCGCTGACCACGCTGTATAGTTTTTGCTCCCAAACCAATTGCACGGACGGCTACTTCCCGACATCGGGGCTGATCCAGGGCACCGACGGGAATTTCTACGGGACGACCTTATTCGGGGGCGCCTACGGATTTGGTACCGTTTTTAAGCTCAGCCCCGGCGGCACGCTGACCACGCTGCACAGCTTCGATAACATCGACGGTGCCTATCCTGAAGCGTCGCTGATCCAAGGCACCGACGACAACTTCTACGGGACCGCGAGCGCAGGCGGCGCCAACTTCCTGGGGACGGTCTTCAAAATGACCCCCGGCGGTGCGGTGACCACGCTGCATAGCTTCGACGGCACGGACGGCGAATGGCCTTATGCGCCGCTGATCCGGGCTACCGATGGGAACTTTTACGGGCTGACGAATTTCGCCGGCTCCCACTCGGGAGGGACGGTGTTCACGATCACGCCGGGCGGCACGCTGACTACGTTATATGACTTTTGCTCCCAACCGGGTTGCACGGACGGCGGCCGCCCGGAAGGAGCGTTGATCCAGGGCACCGATGGCGCCTTCTACGGGACAACGAGTTCATACGGGGCCACCGAGGATTCGACCGGCACGGTCTTCAGGTTGTCGGTGGGTCTCGGCCCGTTTGTGGAAACCGTGCCTGCCTCCCAGAAGGTGGGAAGGATGGTGAGGATTCTGGGGACGGATCTGACCGGCGCCGGCAGCGTCACGTTCAACGGAACCGCAGCGACGTTCACCGTGACCTCGAAATCCGAAATCATCACCACCGTCCCGCCCGGCGCAACCAGCGGCTTCGTTGAGGTGACGACACCCGGCGGTACGCTCAAGGGCAATGGGGTGTTCACGGTGACACCATGATCGATCGCATGTAGGCTTAATGCAGGCAATCCAATCAATCCTTAAGGACGAGATCATAAATCATGCCGCATTCCGTGAAATTCCTGGCGTCGCGCTTGGCACTGCACCTGCTGCTGGCATCGTTCGCCGGCGCACCGGCCTGGTCCGCCAACGCGAGCCCGCCATCCCCTCTCCCGCACGCCAGCGCGAACACCCTCAGCGTCGACGTGATCTCGGGGAACATCTCGCGCATGCTCGTATCCGGCACGTCGGTAATGGTCGAGGTGGAGATCGCGCCCGTCGGTTTTTCGTTCACGCGCCCCCTGCATGCGGTGGCGAGCGACCCCGACAACGTGTTCGAGAAGGCGGTAAAGGTCATGGAGCGCTCCGGGACCTATGTGCTGGCGCTCACGACGTCGACGCTGCTGGGGACCGGGGATTACCAGAAGGAGGTCTCGATCGAGCTCTGCGCGAATGCGGCCTGCACCGAATTCCAGGCGGTGAAATCGATCAAGGTGCCTTACCGGATCGACGCGCTCTCGACGGCGAGCGCCTGGCCGGGGAATCACGTGACGCCACTGGCGGCGTGGCCGGGCGTTCCCGACTGGACGATGTTCCAAGGCAATGCGGCCCATACCGGGTTCGTTCCCGTTGAGCTCGATCCCGACCAAATCACGACCCGATGGCAGCAGCCGGCCAGAACAGTCAGCAGTGGCTTCGCATCGATCATAGCCTCGACCGCGACATCGGACGGTCAGCTGTTCGTGTCGGGCGATGATCATCTCTACGCGCTCGAGGAGTTCGACGGCAGTACCAACTGGAGCTACGATTTCCACAGTCTGCCGTTTCCCTCGGTGAACCCGGCCGGCATCGCGGACGGCATCGTCTACGTCGCAGCCGGGCAGCAATCGTCGACCTATCTCTTTGCGTTCAAGGCCAAGAGCGGCGGATTGGTGTTCAAATCGGCAATGTCGTCGCAGTGGGAGAATTACCTCGCGCCGACCATCGGTACCAGCGGCATTTACACGGACGCCGGCACCTACGGCGGACTGTACGGCTTTGCAGCCTCGGGTGCGGAACTGTTCTTCGCCACCGAGGAACAGACTTCGCTGTGGACGCCGGCGGTCGACGCCAACGGCGTCTATTCCTATACGGGATATCTGCAGGTGAACGATCCCGTGACCGGTGCCGTCACCCACGCCATTCCCGATCCGACCTTTGAGAACTACATCTATGAGATTGGCGGATCGCCGGTGATCGGCGCACCCGGATCGATCTTCATGGCCAATTATGAGAACTCCATCATCAACGGCGGCGGCATCGGCAATACGCTGCTGAATTTTCAGGTCGCGAGCAATTCCATTGCCTGGAAGATCCCGGGTGACTATCCGACCACGCCGGCCTACGCCAAGGGCCGCCTGTATGTCGGCAACAACAATCCCATGCAGTTGGAGGTCCGGGCGGAGAGCGACGGGAGTTTGATCTGGTCATGGGTGCCCCCGCAGGCGGGCGACATCGGCTTCATCAGTGAGGTACTGTTGACCAAGAATCTGGTATTCGTGAGCACGAACCTCGCGACGTATGCGGTGGATTTGTCCACCCATTCGGCGGTGTGGAGCGTTCCGCTCGTCGGCAAGCTCTCTCTGTCGAAGAACGGCGTGCTCTATATTCAGGCGGCTGACGAAATCAGCGCGTTCAACGTCAAATAGAGAGTCTTTGGATGAATCTCCGATATCCGCTTGGGATCTTGGCGCTCCTCACGGCGGCGGGCAACGGTTTGCTGGTGGTTCCCGCGGGCCACTCCTTGACCGCTTACCAACTTTCGGGAAAATAGCGACTTTCATTTGCGAGGGCCATGTCATGCCGATGACTGAATTTTCCCGCCCGGACGGCTCCATCTGCCGCGGCTACCTGGCCGAAGCTGCGCGTGGCGGACCGGGTGTGATCGTCCTCCAGGAGTGGTGGGGACTCAACACGCAGATCTGCAGCGTCGCGGATCGCCTCGCGGCGGTGGGCTTCACGGCGCTCGCGCCGGATTTGTACCACGGGCGCCTGACGCAGGACCCGGACGAGGCGGGGCATCTGATGAACGGCCTCGACTTCGCGGGCGCCACCTTTCAGGACATCGAGGGCGCCGTGCGGTGCCTGCGCGGAACCCTCGGCACGGGTAAGGTCGCGGTCATGGGCTTCTGCATGGGGGGCGCCCTGACGGTCGCCAGTGCCGTGCATCTTCCGGAAGTCGCCGCCGCGGTGTGCTTCTACGGCATGCCCCCGAAGGAGTTCGGCGATCCCGCGAAGATCCGCATCCCGTTTCAGGGCCACTTCGCCAATCGGGACGACTGGGTCACCGCGCCGATGGTCGACCAGATCGAGGCTGCCATGAGAGCGGCGGGGCAGAAGCCCGAGATCTACCGCTACGAGGCGCAGCATGCGTTCTTCAACCAACTTCGGCCGGAAGTGTTCGATCCGGCAGCCTCGGCACTGGCCTGGGAGAGAGCCCGGGGGTTTCTTTCAAAGCACCTCGCCGCCTGACCCGCCCGGCAGGGTCGCTTCCGCGGCGAACGAACGCCAGTGGGGCCGTGTGTTCTAGGCGGATGAACGCGTTCACGCATCCCTTCGCCAATCGACGCGCCCCACGATCGAGCAAAGGCATCGGGCCAGCGCCCCACGATTGAGCGAACTCGCCGACGTCGGATGACGGCCCTCTCCCGTTCCATATTTCGATGGTAGGATCACCGACGTTCGTCGATAAGATAATGAAAGAAACTCGAGGGGATGATCAATGAATTCGAAACTTGGTCTGTCGATAGCTGCGATCCTGGGCGCCGCATCCTATGGGGTCCGTGCGGCGGCGCCGGCGGCCGGCAGCGGTGACAGCGACAGCGGAGCTTTGCAGGAAATCATCGTCACCGCCCAGCACCGCACGGAGGGAATGCAGGACGTGCCGATCGCCATGCAGGCGTTCACCGAAGGCGTGCTGACGCAATTGAACATTACGAACTTCGACGACTACGTCAAATACCTGCCGAACGTCTCCTCGGCGAGCAACGGCCCGGGCCAGAGCGAGATATACATGCGCGGCCTGAGTGCCGGCGCCCAGCAGTATCAGGGCAGCGGCTCCACGGGATACTTCCCGAACGTCGCGGTGTACCTCGATAATCAGTCGGTGCAGTTGCCGACGCGAAATCTCGATGTCTACGTGGTCGACATCGAGCGCATTGAGGTTCTCGAGGGCCCGCAGGGCACTCTGTTCGGCGCCGGCGCCGAAGCAGGTGTCATCCGCTACATCACGAACCAGCCGAAGCTCGATAAGACCGAGGCAAGCGTCACCGCCAACTACGGCGCGGTGGCCCACGGCGACCCGAACACCAGCGCAACGGCGATGCTGAATCTGCCGTTGATTCCGGACAAGATGGGGGTGCGCGTCGTCATCTATGACGACCGCCGCGGCGGCTACATCGACAACGTGCCGGCGACGTTCACCCGCAAGAATACCGACCTCGGCATCCATTACGCGAACTACCCGGCGGTCAATGGACAGTGCCCGGACGGCCTGCCCAACGCAGGCTGGTGCGTGCCGCCGGGCAGTCCGACGTTGAGCAATTCCAGCCTCGTCGGATCGAACATCAACCCGGTCACCTACCAGGGCATCCGCGGCGAGCTGTTGTACAAATTCAGCGACGACTGGGACCTCCTGATCACCCAGACGTACCAGACCATGGAAGCCCAGGGCGTCTTTTACCAGCAGCCCAATGCGTCCGACGGTGCGCCGCTGCAGCCGTTGCAGGTTACGCTGTTCAATCCGACGTACGACCAGGACAAGTTTTCGAACACGGCGTGGACCGTCAACGGCAAGTTGGGCGCCCTGAAGGCCGTGTACACCGGCGGCTACCTCGACCGGGTTGTCCATCAGCTTGCCGACTACACGAATTACTCACGCGGCCTGTATGCCGATTACTACCAGTGCTACGGCCCGGGTACGGGGGGCGACACGAAGCTCAAGCCGACCTGCTTCTCGCCGAGCGTCACCTGGGATACCGTGCTGGAGCGCAACCTGCACCTGCAGAACGAATTCCGGCTCAGCACGCCGGAGGACTGGCGTTTGCGCGGCATCGTCGGCGCCTATGTCGAGGACAACAAGGTCTACGATCAGACCGAATGGATCGAGACCACCATACCGTCCTGCACCTCGAACGGCGCGGCTGGAACACCCGGCAACAGCGGCTGTCTCTCGAACATCGGCACGGTGCCCGGAGCCACGGTCGGCCGTCCGGGCGTCCAGGCCGACGGCGTTTCGTTCTACCCGGACGCGCTGCGCGACACCAAGCAGACGGCTTTCTTCGCGTCTGCGGATTTCGACATCTTGCCGAAGGTGTTGACGCTCACCGTGGGAACCCGCCATTTCCGCTTCGACAACTCCCAGGTGGGCAGCCTCACGACGGGGTTCACCTGCTTTGAACAGGGCACGCCGCCCAACGGCTGCATCAGCGATTCATTCAACTTCAACGCCGCGGGTCTGCGCAGCACCGAGTCGGGATTCCGCAGCCGCGCCAATCTCACCTGGCACGTGACGCCCGACGCCATGATCTACTACACCTACTCCCAGGGCTTTCGCCCCGGCAGTTTCAATCAGAACGGCGGTGCGCTGCACGCCGATGGACCCGACGGCGTGCCGCAGTTCGCCGTGCCCAAGGGGTACACCTCCGACAGCCTGACGAACAACGAGATCGGCTGGAAGACCGAATGGTTCGACCACCGACTGCAGTGGAACGGAGCGGCGTATCGGGAGAACTGGAACAATGTGCAGGTCAGCTTTCTCGATCCCGGGGTGGCCGGCAACGTCACCTTCGACACCAATGGGCAGAACTTCGTGGTCAAAGGACTGGAGACCTCGCTCGTCGCGAGGGTCACGCGCGGCCTGACCGCGCAGGCCTCGGCATCCTGGAACCAAAGCAAGCAGACGAATTCGCCCGCTTTGATGGACGAGAACCCGCTGAGCGTGAATTACGGCAAGCCCATCACGGAAACCTGCAACAGCGCCGGCGCGAGTTGCACGCCGGTCGTCAATCCCTTCGGCCCGATTGGCGCCCCGACCGCCTTTTCGCCGCCGATGCAGTTCAGTTTGCGGGCGCGCTACGAGGTCACGCTCGATGACGGCTACCAGCCCTTCATTCAAGCAAGCGCTGCCCACAGTGCGCATTCGTTCACGCAGGCCGGCTCGAACCCGACGATCGCGGCGCAGGGATTCGTCAGCACGACGCGATTGCGCTTCGAGAATCCGCCCTTCACCGACATTGATGCCGCCGTCGGCGTCTCCAAGGATTCGTGGAACGCGCAGCTATACGCGGAGAACCTGGCCAACAAGATCACCAGCCTGTTCACCAATGCGGATCAGTACATCGTCGCCCAGACTCCGATGCACCCGCGTGTCATTGGGCTCAAGTTTGGCTACAGCTTCTGACCAGTTAACCGGCGTCGAGCCGGTTGGTGCATAATCTGGAGGATATGGAGAAGGCGGTGTCGGGCGAGGGTGATGAGAACGTAGCGAACCCCGCAGCGACCGCGGCTCCGCCGGCCACGCCGCCCGCGCCAACGCGGTCCTTCTTCGATCGGTACAAGGGTTTCATCATCGTAGGAATTGTGATCGTGGCCGCGGTCGCGGCCGCGTTCGAATTTGGCTGGATCGGGGCGAAGTCCGGCAAGAACCGCAACCGCTTGGTGCTCTACGGCAATGTCGATCTGCGCCAGGTCGATCTCGCGTTCAACGACAGCGAACGCCTCGCCGAGGTGTTGGTCCAGGAAGGAGCCCGAGTCACCCGGGGCCAGATTCTGGCGCGGCTGGACACGAGCCGGCTCACACCCGAAACCGCAACCGCCGCGGCGGTGGTGGCGGCCCAACAGGCGGTCGTCGACAGGCTCCATCACGGCAGCCGCCCGGAGGAAATTGCGCAGTCCCGGGCCAACGTCGCCTCGGCCAAGGCGGATCAAGTCAATGCCTTGCAGCAATGGACGCGGCTCGCGGCGCTCACCACGCTCACCACCGGTCGCGCCGTCAGCGAGCAGGATCTGGAGGCGGCGAAGGCCGCGCTGGATTCGGCCCAAGCCCACTTGGCCGTTGCCGACCAGGCGCTCGAACTGGCCGTCATCGGCCCCAGAAAGGAGGACATCGCTCAGGGCGAAGCGCAGCTGCGGGCCGATCAGGCCCAGCTCGAACTGCTGCACCGGCAGCTCGCGGACGCCGAACTGGTGGCGCCGGGTGATGCCGTCGTGCGCAACCGGCTCTTGGAGCCCGGCGAAATGGTTTCTCCGCAAAGGCCGGTATTGGATCTCGCGATTACCGATCCGAAGTGGGTTCGCGCCTACGTTTCCGAGCCCGATCTCGGCAAGATTCACCCCGGGATGAAAGCGTCGATCAGCACGGACGGCTTTCCCGACCGCCCGTTCTCCGGTTGGGTCGGGTTCATTTCGTCGGTTGCGGAATTCACGCCGAAAGCCGTTGAGACCGTGGAACTGCGCTCGAGTCTCGTCTATGAGATTCGTGTGTTTGTGCGGGACCCGCAGGACCAGCTGCGCCTCGGCATGCCGGCGACCGTGCTTCTGGAATTGAATCCGGCGCCGGCCAAGCCCTAGGCCGCGGGCCCCCCTCATGCTACGGACATCAATCCACCGCGGGCTCGCACTGGTGGGCTTTGCCGGCCTCGCCGCCTGCGTCGTCGGCCCGGACTATCGGCCCTCGGCTCCGAGCGCCCCGGCGGCGTGGGATTCGCGCTTGGACCATGGGCTCACCGACCAGTCGTCCGCGCCCTCCTCCTGGTGGGCTTCCTTCAACGACGCAGAACTGGATTCCCTGATTGAGCGCGCCGCGAAATCCAATCTCGACCTGCAGGTCGCGGAAGCCCGGCTGCGCCAGGCACGGGCGATCCGCGGCGGCGCCCAGGCCGATTTTTGGCCCGAGCTCGGCGCCAGCGGATCGGCCGACCGCGCCAAGCAGAGTGAGCATCAACCCTTGATCGGATCGCTGCCGCTCCCCGCCGGCTTTCCGTTCGAGTACAGCGTTTATCAAGCCGGCTTCGACGCCTCCTGGGAACTCGATCTGTTCGGCGGCAAGCGCCGCGCGCTGGAAGCGGCCACCGCCGATTGGCAGGGCGCGATCGAGGCCCGTAACGATGCGCTGGTCACCCTGCTCGCGGAAGTCGCCAGGAACTACCTGGAATTACGCGGGACTCAGCAGCGCTTGGCGATCGCGCATCGCAACCTGGAGCTGCAGGAGGACGAGCTCGAATTGACGCGCGCGCGCCTGCGGGGCGGCGTCGCGACCGAACTGGACGTCACCCGATCGGCGGCCCTGCTCGCGGGAGTGCAGGCCGCGATTCCACCGCTCGAAACCGAGCAGCGCGCGGCCATGCATGCGTTGGCGGAACTGCTCGCCGAGCCGCCCGGCGGCCTCGTCGCCGAACTCTCGCCGCCCGCCGCGCTGCCGATCGCCCCGCCCGTCGTTCCGATCGGCCTGCCCTCCGAACTGCTGCGCCGCCGCCCGGATGTGCGTCGCGCCGAGCGGCAGCTCGCCGCGGAAACGGCGCGCATCGGCGTCGCAAAAGCGGATTGGTTTCCCAAGATCTCCCTGACCGGCGATATCGGGGCCGAAAGCACCAAGACCAGCAATTGGTTCGACGCCGGCAGCCGGTTCTGGTCGATCGGCCCGAGTGTGCAATGGAATGCACTCGATTTCGGCCGGGTGCGCGCGCAGGTGCGCGCGCAAACCGCCGCGCAGGAGGCGGCGCTCGCAAGCTATCAGAAGGCCGTCCTGGTGTCCTTGGAGGAGGCCGAGAACGCGGTCGTCGCGTATGCGCAGGAACAGAACCGCCGCCGGGCGCTCGCGGAGTCTCTCGCCGCAAGCCGCCACTCCCTGGAGTTGGCCGACGGTCTCTACCAACACGGGCGCGTGAACTTTCTCGACGTCCTCGATGCCCGCCGCGCGCTCTATGCGGCGGACGATCAATTGGCCGTCAGCGACCAAACCGTCGCCCTCGACCTCATCGCGCTCTACAAGGCGCTGGGCGGAGGGTGGGAGGCGCCGCCGCCGGCGCCGGCGTCCGCGACCGCCGCATCGCCGTGACCACGCCCGCTTCGGCACCGGCGCTGCGCTTGGACCGCGTTCGAAAGTCCTTTCGCCGCGAGACCGGCGAATCGGTGCTGGCGCTCGATGACATCTCCTTCACCGTCCAACCGGGTGGGCTCGCCGCCGTGATCGGGCCGGACGGCGCTGGCAAGACCACGATGATGCGCCTGCTCACGGGGCTCATGAAGGCCGATCGCGGGACCGTCACGGTGCTCGGCATCGACGCGGCCAAGGATCCGCAGTCGATTCAGTCGCGGATCTCCTATATGCCGCAGCAGTTCGGCCTCTATGAGGATCTGACGGTCCGCGAGAACCTGGATCTCTATGCGGATATGCACGGGGTTCCAGCCGACAGCCGGCGGACGCAATACCTGCGGCTCATGAGCATGACCGGCCTGGAGCCGTTTCAAAAGCGCCTCGCCGGACAGCTGTCGGGAGGCATGAAGCAGAAACTCGGCCTCGCCTGCGCGCTGGTCCGCTCTCCCGATTTGCTGCTGCTCGATGAACCGACGGTCGGGGTCGATCCGCTCTCGCGCCGCGAGCTGTGGGAGATCATTCACCAACTGATCAAGGACCGTCTGACGGTTCTGCTCAGCAGCAGCGATCCGGACGAAGCCGAGAATTGCGGCAGCGTGCTCGTGCTCAGCGAGGGCAAGAAGCTCATCGACGCGCCGCCGGCCGAGGTCTGCCGCTTGGCGCTGCACCGCGTTTTCCTGATGCCGCCGCCCGGCGGCACCAAAGCGCGGGATTTACAGGCGCGATTATTGGCGCTGCCCGGCGTCATCGATGCCGTGCCCGAGCGCGGTCAGGTCCGGCTCATTGCCGAGGAGGGTTCCGCTGCGTCCGAGATCGAACGTCGCGCCGGCGTCGCCGCCGCGCCGGCGCCGCCTCGATTCGAGGACGGATTCATGGTGCTTCTGCACCAAGCCGTCCGGGGCAAGGCCGCCGCCAAGCAGGCGCCGGCGCTGCAGGAGCCCCCGATCGGCGGCGCTCCGGGAGACACCGTCGTCGAGGTCCGCGATCTCGTGCGGCGCTTCGGCAAATTCGTCGCCGTGGATCGCGTGAGTTTCGCCGTCCAGCGGGGCGAGATTTTTGGTTTGCTCGGTCCGAATGGCGCCGGTAAGACCACGACCTTTCGCATGCTGTGCGGGCTCCTGCCGGTGTCCGCAGGCAGCTTGCAGGTCGCTGGAGTCGATGTCCTGCAAAGCCGCGCCTCGGCGCGGCAGCATGTCGGCTATGTCGCACAAAAGTTCTCTCTCTATGGACAATTGACCGTCGACGAGAACCTCGATTTCTTCGCTCGCGCCTACGGCCTCGCCGGCGACAAGCGGCGCGAGCGCATTGATTGGGCCTTGAGCCAGTTCGAGCTCGCGCCGTTCGTGCGGCTGCCGAGCGCGCAATTGCCGGGAGGGTTCAAACAGCGCCTGGCGATGGCGGCCGCGCTGCTGCACCGGCCGCAGATTCTGTTCCTCGACGAACCCACCAGCGGCGCCGACCCGTTCGCGCGCCGCGAGTTCTGGCAGCGCATCATCGCGCTGGCGCGCAATGGCGTGACCGTCATCGTGACGACTCATTTCATGGCCGAGGCCGAATATTGCGATCGGGCCCTGATCCTCGATGACGGCAAGGTGCTCGCCCAGGGCACACCCGGCGAGCTGCGGGCGCTCGCGCCCGTGCATGCCGGCCAGGTCGCGACCATGGAGGACGCCTTCATCGCGATCGTCGAAAAGGCGCGCGCCGCTCCGGCGCGCAAGTCCGCGTGAGTCCGCCATGACGGATTACCGGGCAAAATGGCGGCGGATTTGGGCGCTCACCCGCAAGGAGACGCGGCAGATCATTCGCGATCCGAGCAGCATCGCGATCGGCATCGTCTTTCCGGTGATGATGATTCTGCTGTTCGGATTCGGGCTCTCGCTCGACGTCACCACGGTCTCCGTCGCCGTCGTCGACGAAGACGTCTCCGCGGACAGCGCCGCGCTGATCGGCGCCTTTCGCTTGTCCCCTTACTTCAAGTTGACCGCGACGCGCTCGATGGCGCAGGCGACGCTCTTGATGTTGAATCGGCGCGTCGACGGCATCCTGCAAATCCCCTCCGACTTCAGCCGGCGCTGGCACGCGGGCGCCGCCGATGTGCAGGTTCTCGTCGACGGCACGGATTCGAACCAGGCCCGCATCATGCAGGCGTATTCCGCGGGGCCGGTCGCGATCTGGAGTGCGGCGCAGGCCCAGGCGGGGACCCCGGTTGCGGTGGGCCCGGTGATCGTCGAGAGCCGCATGTGGTTCAATGCGGCCAATGACAGCCATTATTTCCTGGTGCCGGGCCTCATCGTTCTGGTCATGACCATCATCGGAGCCTTCCTGACCGCGATGGTCGTTGCGCGGGAGTGGGAGCGCGGTACGCTCGAGGCGCTGTTCGTGACGCCGATGCAGCCAGGCGAGTTCCTCGTCAGCAAGTTCATTCCCTATTTTGGATTGGGCATGATCGGCTTCGTGCTGTGCCTGCTGGCCGGGAAATTCCTGTTCCATGTTCCCTTGCGCGGCTCCCTTCCCCTGCTCTGCCTCGCCTCGATGGTCTACCTGCTGGTGGCCTTGGGGGTGGGGCTGCTCGTATCCACCCTCGTCAAGAGCCAATTCCTGGCGAGCCAGTTGGCGATGTTGCTGACGTTCCTTCCGGCGATGATGCTGTCCGGCTTTCTCTACGACCTGCGCAGCATGCCGCTGGTCATTCGCGGCATCACCTACGTACTGCCGGCGCGCTATGCGGTCGCGTTGCTGCAGACGCTGTATCTCGCGGGCAACGTCGCCAGCGTGATCTGGGTCAACCTCGCCGTTCTGACGGCGGCGGCCGCGGCGCTGATGCTGGCGACCCGTTACGCCACCGTCAAACAAATCGGCTGAGGCGTCCGCATGTACGCCTCGTTGCTTCGTATCCTCGCGCTGATTCGCAAGGAATTTCTCGCCGTATTGAAGGACCCACGCAGCCGTTTCATCATCTTTCTGCCGCCCATGCTGCAGTGCGTGATCTTCGGCTATGCGGCCAGCTTTGACCTCAACTCGGTCGCCTACGCGGTCTATGATCAGGACCATAGCGCCGCGTCAAGGGCTTTGCTGTCGCACCTGGACGGATCCCGGGTCTTCGAGCGCCAGGCCGATCTCGGTCGCGCCCAGGACATCCGCACTTGGATCGACAGCGGCCGCGCGCTGCTCGTGATCCAAATCGATCAGAATTTCGAGCGCAACCTGCTCGCGGGTTCGGCCGCATCGCTCGAGGTCATCGCCGACGGCCGCAATTCCAACACCGCCGGCACGGCGCTGGGATATTTGAGCAGCATCGTTGAGAGCTTCAACGGCGACTGGCGATCCAGCCACGGTCAGCAGGGCGCTCACATCCAGATCGTGACCCGCTCTTGGTACAACCCGAATCTCGACTCGAGCTGGACCATGATACCGAGCCTGATCGGCACGCTGACGATGATGGGCACGATGATGCTGACGGCCCTGTCGGTCGCCCGCGAGCGCGAGCAGGGAACGTTCGACCAATTGCTGGTCACGCCGTTTCGGCCATTTGAAATCATGGTGGGGAAGGCGCTGCCGAACATGGTCATCGGCCTGGGCCAATCGACCACCGTATTGCTGATCGCGCAGTTTTGGTTTCGCATCCCGTTCGCCGGATCCTTCGTCGTTCTATATGCGGGGCTCACCTTGTTCCTGATGGCGGCGGTCGGCCTCGGCCTGTTCGTCTCCTCGATCGCCAAGACCATGCAGCAGGCCATGCTCTACGCATTCATATTGGTGATGCCGTTCGCGCTGCTCTCGGGATTGACGACGCCGTTCAGCAGCATGCCGGAGATTCTGCAGACCGTCATGATCATCAATCCGCTGCGCTACGCGCTCGATCTGACCAAACGGGTGTATTTGGAGGGCGCCGGGTTCGCGAACCTGGTCGGCGATTTTCTGCCGCTGCTCATCATCGGAGTGGTCACGCTCGCGGGCGCGGCCTGGTTGTTCAGGCGGCGGCTGAGCTAAAAAAAACCCTCACCGGCTTTCACCGGTGAGGGTTTCATTTCATCGAAATCAAGAGCCTGGCAGTGACCTACTTTCACATCGACAAAGTCGACACTAGCATCGGCGCAGAGCGTTTTCACTTCCGAGTTCGAAAAGGGATCGGGTGGTTCCCACTCGCTATGGCCGCCAG
>Ga0182016_10002417_pt1 | contig 21991 bp, 15 predicted proteins | sample 712S2MmetaG_FD_120491 | JGI IMG/M metagenome (GOLD analysis project Ga0182016, IMG submission 120491) | Permafrost microbial communities from Stordalen Mire, Sweden - 712S2M metaG | ecosystem: Environmental > Terrestrial > Soil > Wetlands > Permafrost | place: Sweden: Stordalen | collected... | reverse complement strand
GCCGGCGTCGGCATAGAGCGTGCCGGTTGGGCCGACCGCGATCGAGCCGACCGACTGCAGCCCGGCAGTAATCGTTTCATCCGACGTGGTCGAGCCGAACGCGTAGGCGGTGATCGCATCGGTAGAGCTGCTGGCGACGTAGAGCCGCTCCTTGCCGCCCACGGCCATGCTGACGAAGCCGTCAATCCCTTGCGTGATCGTCTCCATCGGAGTCGCCGAGCCCGCCGCGTACACCGACACGCCGTTCGGGCCGCCGACATAGAGATAGCCGAGTCGATCGACGACGATCGACGTTGCCCCGCTCGCGCCGTCGACGATCGTTAGATCCGGCTTCACGTGCCTGGGCTTGTAGACGAACACGCGGCCGGTATCGAGCACGTAGAGCGCGCCCGCGGCGTCGGCCGCCATCGCTTGGATGACGCCCAGCCGCTTGAAGCTATACGTGATCCCGCCCGTGCCGATCTGCCATGCATAGATTCTGTGATACGTGGCGTCGGCCTGGAACACGAACTTGTCGGAGATGACGAACGGCGCAGCCTCGTAATAGAAGCTGTAATCTTCCGGGAAGCGCAGCCGGGCCGACCTGAGGGCCTTGCCGCCGTCGAAGACCAGCATGTCCGTGACGTATCCCGCCGACGAACTGCTCGACGGCGGAATCGGCATGTATCCGCCCCCGTACAATGCGTACGCCGGCGGGGTCGCCGTCGCGGACGGCGCAGGGCGCGATTGCGGATTCGTCCGCGCTCGAAGCCCGGGAGCAACCGCCGCCGATGCGAACTCCGCGAGAACGGCAACCAGCGCGACGCTTACAACGAGCGCCCCGATCCGCCGTGCCCGGCTAGCAAACCGACCGACCATGCATACTCCCAACCGTGTCTTGTACGGACGTACTAGGGCGACGCAGGCGGCGGAACCTGCCGCGAGGGCGACGCGCGCCCCCGCGGCCGTTGGGTAGTTAGGCCGGAACGCGCTCCGGGACTGCGCGCTTCTCGTCGAGGTCGAGCAGGTCGGCCCAGGCCGTCACGTCGGTGCGGTGCGGCGCGACCGAGTTGCGAAGGTCGAGGAAGTACTTCTCGCCTTCGCTGCCCGCCTCGGGCTTGTACTGAATGAAGTGGTTGTTGAACTCTTCAATCTCAGCGGGGGTCTTCTTCGAAACGAACTCGCGGGCGTAGGCTTCGATCTCGCCGTCGTTTGCGGCGCTCTTCACCTTCGCGAGATACTCGTCGGCGTCGATCCCGAGGAAGCCGAACACGGCCTTGTCCATCGGGCAGTCGTAGTTGTACTCGCCGTTCGTTCCGGCGGCTTTCGCCTTTGCCTTGTCGGTCGCGCGACCGAGCATCACGACGCCGGCGAACTTCTCGTGGACGCTGCGGGGGTATTCCTTCGTGAGGTCCATGACTCTCCCAAACTCACTCGTGCTGTAAAGCCGCCCCGGCCGCTCAGCCAAGGCGCGCAACCGCAGGACCCGCAAGCAAGCGCCCCGGTTTCGCTTGCTTAAGCCCCGGCCCTGGGAGCCACAGAGCCGGCACGAATCGCTAGGACCTGGCCGTAGACCGTCCGCGCGTCGTCGATACACTCAAAGCACGGCGTCGATGCTCCGAAGCCCCAGATCAGCCCCTGGTTGCGATAGTCGAAGATTCCGCCCTGTGCGCCCAGCCAAATCGTGCCCCGCCCTCCCCATTCCCCGCTCAGCGAACACTCCGCGAGGATCGAGAGCCGGACGTGCGACACGCGTCGCCACGGACCCCCGACCACGACGATCGCCTCGCGACGCGTCAGAGCATACGCAGTGACACTCCGCCGCCAGATATCTACCAGGAATCTCCCAACGGCGAAGTAGCCTCCGACGAGCAGGAACGGTAGGAGGAACAGAAGGCTCGGGGCATTCGCCTTCGAGGCGGTGTCGCCGCCAATGAACACCGCCAGTATGCCGCCAAGCCAAACGAACGAGAACGGGACTACGAACAGGTCCCACGCCTGAAACCGAACGCCGGTTCCCGGCGCGCCCGACCAGAGAATTGTTTCGCCGGCCGGAATCTCGCGCACCAGTGCTTCGCCGAGACCGGCCCGGCCGTTGCCGCGATTTTCGAACATCGTATTACGTCATACTTCGGTCGCAGGCGGACGTTCCACGCGATACCTCAAGCGAAAAGGGCGCCCGCTGTATGCGGGCGCCCTTCCGGTGGCGCGTTAGGCCTCCGGTGAGTGGCGTTCGGGGCGTTGCTGCGGGAAGAGGATGACGTCGCGGATCGAGGCGCTGGCGGTGAGCACCATGACGAGCCGGTCGACGCCGATGCCGATGCCGGCGGTCGGCGGCATGCCGTACTCGAGCGCGTGCACGAAATCCCAGTCGGGCTCGGGGATCTCTTCGTCGCCGCGGGCGCGCTCTTCGATCTGCGCCTCGAAGCGCGAGCGCTGGTCGTCGGCGTCGTTGAGCTCGCTGAACGCGTTCGACAGCTCGAAGTTCGCAGCGAACAGTTCGTAGCGCTCGACCAGTTCCGGGTCGCCCGGCTTGCGCTTGGAGAGCGGCGAGATGAGCGTCGGCATGTCGTAGACGAACGTTGGCTGCACGAGATGCGGCTCGACGACCTTCTCGAAGATCTTGTCGAGCGCGTGGCCGTGCGTGGGCGACGACGGCAGGCCGAGTTCCTCGAGGATGCGGGCAGCCCCGTCGGGGTCGAGCAGCCGGTCGCGCGTCAGTCCGCCATAGCGCTCCATGCCCTCGAGATAGGCCAGCCGCCCGAACGGCCGGGCGAACGAGATCTGATTGCCGCCGTACTCGACCGTGTCGCCGCCGTGCACGAACTGCACGACGTGCGCGAACAGTTCCTCATTGAACGCCATCATCTCGTTGACCGACCAGTAGGCCGCGTACAACTCGAGCATCGTGAACTCGGGGTTGTGCGTCGTGTCGATGCCCTCGTTGCGGAAGATGCGCCCGATCTCGTACACGCGTTCCAGGCCACCCACGATCAGCCGCTTCAGGTTCAGCTCGGTCGCGATGCGGAGGTCCATCTCGATGTCGAGCGCGTTGCTGTGCGTGCGGAACGGCCGCGCGGCGGCGCCGCCGGCGACGGTCAGGAGCGTCGGCGTCTCGCACTCGTAGAAGCCTTGACCGTCGATGAAGCGGCGCATCTCCGCGATGATGCGGCTGCGCAGCATGAACGTCTCGCGAACCTCGGGATTGATGATCAGGTCCACGTAGCGGCGGCGGTAGCGCTTCTCGATGTCGGTGAGGCCGTGCCACTTGTCGGGCAGCGGCACCAGCGCCTTGACCAGCACCTCAAACGACTGCACGCGCAACGACAGTTCGCCGGACTTCGTGCGGAACGGCGTGCCCGTCGCGCCGACCACGTCGCCGATGTCGAGCGTGTCGAACGCCGCGAACGCGTCGTCGCCCACGGCGTCCTTGCGGACGTAGAGTTGCAGTTTCCCCGTGCGATCCCACAGGTCGGCGAAGAACACGTTCTTGCCCATGCGCCGCAGCGCGAGCAGCCGGCCCGCAAGCGCAACGCGCTCTTCGACCGGCGGCGCGTCGGCAGCGAGCGAGGCAAACCGCTCGACGACGTCGGCGGCGTGCGCCGTCACGTCGTAGCGCGTCGTCACGAACGGGTCGCGGCCGAGGCGACGCAAAGCGGCCAGGTTCTCTCGCCTAGCCGCCTTCAACCCCGCCTCGGACGAATCGCTCTCGCGCGTGCCGGGCTCCTCGGGAGTCGGCCCCGCGCGTTCGTCCTCGCTCAAGGGACCGCTACGAGGCCTTCTTCGGTGCGCTTTTCTTCTTCGCGCCGATGGCTTCGATCTTGTACTGCTTCAAGCCGCGCGGGGTGGTGACGTCGACCAGCTCGCCCTTGCGGCGGCCCAGCAACGCCTTCCCGAGCGGCGAGTCGTTCGACAGGCGATGGTTCAGCGGGTCCGCCTCGGTCGAACCGACGAGCGTGAACTCGTGGACTTCGCCCGTGCCGGCATCTTTGATCTTGACCATCGAGCCGAGGTAGACTTCGTCGGCCGGCGAGTCGCTCGCCTCGATGATGCGCGCATTGCGAATCATCGCCTCGACGCGGAGGATGCGGCCTTCGACGAACGCCTGCTCTTGCTTGGCGTCTTCGTACTCGGCGTTTTCTGAGATGTCGCCGAATTCTTTGGCCTGGCGGATGCGTTCGTTGACTTCTTTACGATGTACCGTCTTGAGGTCGTCGAGCTCTTCTTCGAGCTTCGCAAGGCCCTCTTTGGTAAGGACCGTTTCCTTCTCGTTCAAATTGACGTCCCGTCCGTTCCGAATACTGAAAAGACGCAAGCCCCGCTCACGTCAGCGCCGCTTGTTGCCCGGTGGCCCTGTGAATACCTCTATCGGCAACCTCAAGGCCCGGCCGCAGGCGGGGCGGCTCCGCCGGCGGGGGCGCCGCCCTTGGCGAGCAGCGAGTGTCGATACCCGTAGGCGGCGTAGACGGCCATGCCGACGAGGAACCAGATGAGGAAGCGCAGCCACGTGCCGCCGGACAGCCCACCGACCATCAGATAGAGGCAGAGGACGGCACCGATGGCCGCGACGGCCTTGCCGAACGGCGCCTTGAACGGCCGCCGGGCATCCGGCTTGGTATTCCGAAGGACGAACACGCCGGCGCAGACGATCGCGAACGCCGACAGCGTGCCGATGTTGACGAGGTTGATGCCGATGTCGATCGGCACGACGCCGGCCAGGATCGCGACGAGGACGCCCGTGATGATCGTCGGCGCGAGCGGGGTCCGCGTGCGGGGGTTGACGCGGGCGACCGAGTCGGGCAGCATCCGGTCGCGCGCCATCACGTAGAAGATCCGAATCTGACCGAGCAGCGAGGTCAGCATCACGGTCGTCGTGCCGGCGATGGCTCCGACGAAGGTGATGAACGAGATGACCTGGTTGTTGCCCGCACGCTGCACGGCGTCGGCCATGCCGGCGTCGGGGTTGATATGCTGCCACGGGACGATTCCAACGGTCACGTACGCGACCGCCATGTAAAGAATCGCCCCGACGACCAGCGAGGCGAGCACGGCGAGCGGCACGTCGCGCTCCGGCCTGCGCGCCTCCTCCGACGCGACCGTCACCGTGTCGAAGCCGATGTAGGCGAAGAACACCGTCGCCGCCCCCGCGACCATACCGTGAAAGCCGTGCGGAAACGCCGGATGGAAGTTCGAAGGGTGAACCGCGCCGGCCAGCGCCACCGAAAACACGACGATCGCGGCGACCTGCAACAGCACGAGCGTGCTATTGAAGCGCGCGGACTCGCGGATGCCGACGGCGAGCAACGCCGTCAGCACGAGCACGATGGCGATCGCCAAGACGTCGATCTGCGAGTGCGCCACGTCGATCCCGCCGCGGGTGAACTGCACGTGCGCGACCTGCGCCCACGCCGGCAGCGCGATGTGCCACTTGCTGCCCTGCAGCGTGGCCTGCACCGTCCCCGACCACGACGCGGCCGTCGGCGCGACGCTGATGCCGTACTCGAGGATCAGGTCCCAGCCGATGATCCAGGCGACCACCTCGCCCAGCGTCGCGTACGCATAGGTGTACGCGCTGCCGGCGATCGGCACCATCGACGCGAGCTCGGCGTAACACAGCGAAACGAACACGCACGCCAGTCCAGACAGCATGAACGACCCGATGACGGCCGGTCCCGCCTCGCGCGTGCCGACGCCGATCGTCGTAAAGATGCCGCCGAGCATCGTTCCGAGCCCGATCGCGATGAGCCCGGGCACGCCCAAGGCACGGCGCAACCCCGGCCCTTCGCCGGAATGCGCGCGGTCGTGCGGCTGGGTGGCAAACAACCGCCCGAGCAGTCCGGAAGCCATTGCCCGCTGTTACGTCCCCTGCGAGGCGACGCCTCCCACCAGTCGGCGATACACGCCGGCAACGTGACGACAATCCAGTCGCAATGTGTCCATGCGCGAAATGATGGCATGGGGGCCAACCTCGAGATTTCGGGACACGCACGCCGGCGCATGGCCTCGCGCAGCATTAGCGACGAGGAGGTTCTCCTGACCGTCAACAATCCAGACTTCACGCGACCTGGCGATTACGGGGCGACGAACCGCTACCGCTCGCTGCATAGCCGGCTGATCAGGGTGACGGTCGGGCAAGGGCTGGAGGGAGCGCAACGCGTCGTCATTACGGTAGCGTTGAGGGTGCGATGAAACATTTGCAACGCGTTACGCGAGAGACTGCCGGCGGACACAGCCTGGTCTACCTCTACTACGACGAGGCCAAGGCGGTCGCGCGCACGATCGACGTTACGGACAGCGGCTCGGTTGCGATCGACCTGGGCGCAGACGGCGAGACGGTCGGCATCGAGTTGCTGGACCCCGGCGCAGACGAACTCGAGGCACTGGCCCGAATCACGCGCGACCGAAACCTGTCGCTCGGCGGCCTCTTCTCGGCGACGGCCTAGCCGAACCCGCCGTCTACGCCTGCGGGTCGGCGAACCAGCCTGAGGGTTCTACGGCGAGGTTGATATTGATCTGCTTCACCTCGGTGTAGGCGTCGTAGCCGTAGGTGCCGAGTTCGCGGCCGATCCCCGACTGCTTGTAGCCGCCCCACGGCGCCTCGTTATAGGTCGGGTGATAGGTGTTGACCCACGTGATGCCGGCGCGCAGCTTGCGGATGACGCGCTGGGCGCGCGCGCCGTCGGTGGTGAAGACGGCGGCGGCGAGGCCGTAATCCGAGTCGTTGGCCAGCCGGACCGCCTCGGCTTCGCCGCTGAAGCGCTGCACCGCGAGCACGGGCCCGAAGATCTCCTCGCGGACGATGCGCATCTCCGGCTTCGTGTCGACGAAGATCGTCGGCTCGATGAAGTAGCCGTTCGGGTTCGCCGCGGCGGCGCGTCCGCCGCCGGTGGCGAGTTTCGCGCCCTCGTCGAGGCCGATGCGGATGTATTTCTCCACGCGGTCGCGCTGGCGCTCGGCGACGAGTGGGCCCATCTCCGTCTTCGGATCGAAGCCGTCGCCGACGACGATCTTGCGCGCCCGCTCGACGAGGCGCGCGACGAACTTGTCGTAGATCGCGTCTTCGAGCAGCAGGCGCGAACCGGCCGAGCAAACCTGGCCCGCGTTCGCGTAGATGCCGAACAGCGCGTAGTCGACCGCCGTCTCGAAGTCGGCATCGGCGAACACGACGTTGGGCGACTTGCCGCCCAGTTCGAGCGAGATCTTCTTCACGTTGCCGGCGGCGGCGCGCATGATGGACTGGCCGGTCGGCACGCTGCCGGTGAACGCGACCTTGTCGACGAGGTGGCTCTCGGCCAGCGTCGCGCCGACCGTCGGGCCCGCGCCCGGCACGATGCTGACGGTGCCGTGCGGGAAGCCCGCGTCGTCGATCAGCCGGGCCAGCCACAGCATCGTGAGCGGCGTCAGTTCGGACGGCTTGAGCACGCAGACGTTGCCCGCCGCCAGTGCCGGCGCCAATTTCCACGCCCCCATCAGCAGCGGATAGTTCCACGGGACGATCTGGCCGCACACGCCGATCGGCTCGCGGACGGTGAACGTCTGCGACGGCGCCGGCACGTCGAAGGCCTGCCCGTGCGGCTTGGTCGCGAGCCCGGCGTAGTAGCGGAAGCAATTGGCGGCGTCCGCCATGTCGTACTCGCTCTCGCGGACCGGCTTGCCGCACGACAGCGTCTCCAGCCGCGCGAGGTCGGCGGCGTTGGCATCGATCAGGTCGGCCAGCTTCAGCAGCAGCCGCGCGCGGTCGAGCGCGGGCGTCTCGGGCCACGTACCGGCGTCGAACGCCGCGCGCGCCTTGCGGATCGCGCGCTCCGCGTCGTCGACGGTGCCCTCGGCGACGCGCGCGACCACCTGCCCGGTGGCTGGGTCGATCAAATCGCGGGTCGCGCCGTCCGACGCCGTACACCACTCGCCGGCGACGTACATGAGGCACGTCCCGTCGCCGTCGCGCACGAGATGTTCGAGCGGCGCGACGCGGTCGGGATGCGGCTTCGGTTCGACGGTCATCATGGCGGGATGCTTCCTCGTGGCGGGTAGTGGTCTTGAGAAACGATTACCTGGCGGCGGAGAGCGCCCTGCCGCGCGGCATGGCCTTCAGCGCGTCGGCCAACACCTCGCAGACCCGGTCGGCCTGCGCCTGCGTGATCACGAGCGGCGGCTCGACGCGGATCACCCGCGCGTTCACGAGCGTTCCAGCGACGAGGATGCCGCGGTCGAATAAGTACTTCGATATCTCGAAGCCGGTCGCGTCGTCGACGAACTCGAGGGCGAGCATCAGCCCCATGCCGCGCACGTCGATGAGGATATCCTCGTGGCCGCGAGCAGCCTCGCGCAAGCCTTTGAGCATGTAATCGCCCATCGCCGCCGCGCGGGCCGGCAGGTCTTCCTCGATCGTCACGTTGATCGCGGCGAGCGCTGCCGCGCACGACAGCGGGTTCCCGCCGAAGGTCGTCGTGTGCAGGAACGGGTTGTCGAACAGCCGCGAGAAGATCTCCTCGGTCGCGACGACGGCGCCGGCCGGCATCACGCCGCCGCCGAAGGCCTTGGCGAGGCACATGATGTCGGGCACGACGCCCCAGTGCTCGCAGGCAAAGAACTTGCCGGTGCGGCCCATGCCGGTCTGCACTTCGTCGAGGATCAGCAGTGCGCCGAACTCGTCGCAGAGCGCGCGCACGCCGGGCAGGTAGTCGTCGTCGGGCAGGTTGATGCCGCCCTCGCCCTGGATCGGCTCGAGGATCACGGCGCAGACGTCTTCGCCGACCGTCGCGAGCGTGTGCATGCGGCGGCGCAGTTCGTCGAGGTCGTTGAACGGCACATGCTCGACGCCGGGTAACATGGAACCGAACGGCCGCCGGAAGGCGGCCTTCGCGCTGACCGACAGCGACCCGAACGACTTGCCGTGGAAGCCTTTGGTCGCGCCGAGGATCGTCTGCTTGGCGGGATCGTACGCGCGCGCTAGCTTGAGCGCGGCCTCCACCGACTCGGTGCCGCTGTTGCAGAAGAACGAATACTTCAGATCACCCGGCGTCACCATCGCCATCGTCCTGGCGAGCATCGCGCGCAGCGGATCGAGCAGGTCCTGGCTGTGCAGCGCCATGCGGCCGAGTTGCGCGCGAACGGCCTCCACGACTTTCGGATGGCGGTGGCCGACGTTGAAGATGCCGAAGCCGCCGAGGCAGTCGATATACTCGCGGCCGTTGACGTCGAGGAACGTGCACGGCCCCGAGTCGGCCCACTCGACGGCCGCGTCGAGCCCGCCGCCCATGACGGACTTGCGATATTCCAGGAAGCCGGGATTCACGTGCTCGCGGAAGCCGTCGATCGTCTCGCGCACGACCCACGCACCGTCTGCTTCCGACAGCGCGCCGCCCTCGATCACGTCCAGCACGCGCTGCGTGTAGGCCCGGACGTCTTCCAATTGCTCCTCGCGCGTCATCCTAGTACCGCCTCGCATGCGGCCTCGAAGCGATCGAGGCCCACAGTGACGTCTTCGTCGGTCGCGACCAGCGGCACGAGGAAGCGGACCACGTTGCCGTGGTGTCCGGCCGTCAGAATGATGAGCCCGCGCTCGCAGGCCGCGTCGACGATGCGCTTGGGCGCGTTGCGGCCGCGCTCGTCGGGCGCCGAATCACGGAACTCGATCGCGACCATCGCGCCGAGCCCGCGCACCTCGGCGACGTCCGCGGCGTAGCGCAGCGCCAACGCGTCGAGCCGCGCGCGGACGGCCTCGCCGATCGCGCGCGCGCGGCCGAGGACGTCGTCGCTCTCGAACGCGTCGAGCGTGGCGATCGCCGCCGCGCACGCGACGGGATTACCGGCGAACGTCCCGCCGAGACCGCCGGGTTCGACCGCGTCCATCACGTCGGCGCGGCCGACGACGGCCGACAGCGGCAGGCCGCCCGCCAGGCTCTTCGCGATCGTGGTGAGGTCGGCGGCAACGCCCGAGTGCTCCATCGCGAACATCGTGCCCGTCCGCCCGAAACCGGTCTGCACTTCGTCCGCGATCAGCAGGATGCCGTGCTTGTCGGCGAGCGCGCGCAGCGCGCGCATGAACTCCGGCGGCGCCGGCACGAAGCCGCCCTCGCCGAGGACGGGCTCGATGATGAACGCGGCGATTCGCTGCGGCGACGCTTCCGTCTCGAACAGTTCGTGCAGCGCCGCCAGCGCGCGTTGCGTGTCCCAGCCGTGCAACGCGTACGGGTACTGCGCGTGGTACACGTCGGGGGCCCACGGTCCGAAGGCCTGGCGATAGGGAGCCTGTTTGCCGGTCATCGTCAGCGCGAGCAGCGTGCGCCCGTGATAGCCCCAGCGAAACGCGACGACGCCCGGCCTGCCGGTCGCGACGCGCGCGATCTTGATCGCGTTCTCCGTCGCTTCGGCGCCGGTCGAGAGCAACAACGTCTTCTTCGGGAAGTCGCCGGGGACGAGCCGGTTGAGCCGCTCGGCGAGCGCGACGTACGACTCGTACTGCACGACCTGGAAGCAGGTGTGCAGGAAGCGATCCGCCTGCTCTGCGATCGCGCGGCCGACCTCGGGATGCGTGTGCCCGAGATTCAACGTGCCGATGCCGGCCGCGAAATCGACGTACTCGCGCCCCTCGACGTCCCAGAGGCGCGCGCCGCCGGCGCGTTCGGCGAACACGCCGTAGGCCGACGCAACCCCGCGCGCGACGGCCCGCTGCCGGCGCCCCACGAGGGTCTGATTCGCTCCGGCGACCCTAACAACGGTATCCATGCAACCATCTTACCGGGCCCCGAGGCCGGCGGATAGGTGCGGGGCCTACAGGTTTCGGCGGAAAAACTGTTGCCGGCGCCCAAAGCCCGCCGCAACGTGAAACTGCGGGAAGTCCTCCAGCTCGAATCCCTGGGCGACGCCGTGGTCGTCGCCGGCGAGGCCGGCCTCGACCGCGAGGTCCGCTGGGCGCACGCGGTCGACCTGCCCGAGCCGGCCCCCTGGGTGACCAGCAATCAATTGCTGCTCACGACCGGCTTCGCGTGGCCGCACGAGCCGGAGGCCGAGGCTCGGCTCGTGCGCGACCTGGCGGGCCGCGGCATCTCCGCCATCGGCCTGGCGGTGCCCGGCTACGTCGACCACTTTTCCGGCGCCGCCAAGGAGGCCGCCGCGGCGCTCAGTCTGCCGCTGATCGAGATCCCGTGGGAAGTGCCGTTCGCGCGCGTCACCGAGGAGCTGCACGCGTCGCTGCTGGCGCGCCAACGGGCCACGATCGAGCGCTCGGAGGCGATCCATCGCGCGCTGACCCGCGCCGCGAGCGAGGGCATGGGGCTGCACGACCTCGCCCGCAGCCTCGGCGAACTGGTCGCCCGCTCGGTCACGATCGAAGACGCCGAGGGAAGGCAGCTCGCCCACCACTCCGCCCACGAACACGAGAGCGGCGCGCGCGTCGACTGCCCGATCAGGCTCGGCGGCGAGATCGCGGGCTACGTGCGCATGATCGAGGGCGAGGCGCCGCTGAGCGATCTCGACCATCGCGCAGCCGAACACGCGGCCGTCGTCGCCGCGATGCAGATCGCCCACCAGCGCGACCTCGCGCAACTCGAGTCGCGGCTCGGCTACGCATCGTTTCTGTCGCTGCTCGAAGCGCCCAGCGAAGTGACGCCGCAGGCGATCGAGCGCGCGCGGCTTCTCGGGTTCGACCCCGACGCGCCCTATCGCGTCGCGATCGCGATCCTCGACGAGCCATTGCCGCTCACGCGCGAGGCGATCCTGCGACGCGAGCACCTTACCGACCGGCTGCGCCGCCAGCTCGTGCAGTGCGGCGTCTCGCGGCCGATGCTCAGCGCGATGTTGAACCTCGTGCCGTTTCTGCTGCCCGAGAGCGTGCCGGTCGATCGCGTGGCCGCCGCACTTGACGGCGAACCCGCGCGTATCGTCATGGGGCGCGCGTACAGCGGCACCGACGGCGTGCGCACGTCGTACCGCGAGGCGCGCTCGCTCGTCGACTACGACGCGGGCGAGCGGGTCGCGCGCTACGAGGACATCCTCGTTCCGCGCGTGCTGCTGGGCGACGCGCGGGCGCGTGCCGCGTTCATCGAGCAGCTCCTCGGCCCGCTCGACGCGCGCCGCGGCGGCGCCGCGTTACGCGATGCCGTGCTCGCTTACGCCGACTCCGGCTTTCGCTTCAAGCGCACGGCAGAACGGCTCGGCATCCACCCCAATACGCTGCGCTACCGGCTCGAGCGCGCGCGCGAAGCGACCGGCCTGTCGCTGGAGGATCCGGAAGTACGCTTCCGGCTCCAACTGGCGAACAGGCTGATCGCTCTGTCGATTTCCGACGCGCGCTAGCGCGCGGGCGGCCAGTACGCGACGCCGGTCGGCCAGGCGTACTTGGACCAGTTCTTGTCGCTGACGGTGCCGACCATCGTGCCGGCCGGATACGTGAACACTTCGACGTTGAAGTTGTAGAAGTTCGAGACGTACAGCAGCGAGCGATCCTTGTTGAAGGCCTCGAACTCCGCCGAGCCGGGCACCGAGATCGTGCCGAGCAGCGGACCGCCGGTCTCCGCGAAGATGTCGATCGGTCCGTTCCCGTCGCAGACGAGCAGATTCCCCTTGCCGTCGACGGTCAGGCCCCACGGGTTGCCGTAGGAGACGCCGAGGTCGACGGCCTTACCGCGACCCTTCCGAAAGACGGCGAGGCCGCCGTTCCCGCTCTGCGACGTGTACGCGACGTAGACGTCCTGCGTCGTGGGCTCGACCGTGATGCCGACGACCTGCTGGAAGTTGGAGTCGTTCAGTTTGCGGATCGGCGTATCGTTCGACGCACCGTACACCCAGACCGAGCCGGGCGAGAACTTGGTAATCGGATCGATGTTGGCGAGGTAGATCGTGCCATGCTTGTCGACGGCGACGTCGATCGGCACCTGCGGGTACGGATTGATGGTGCGCGACGGCGTGTTCGCGCCCTTTGGAAAGACGAGCAATTGGCCGCCGACGGGGCCTTCGGACGGAACGAAGTCGTCGACGACGTAGAGGTTGCCGGCCTCGTCGGTCGTCATGCCCTCGGGCATGTCGAGGTTTCCGATCGAGCCGACTTGCGCCACCTGCGATCCGACGACCGAGAAAACGTCGACGTTCGCCTCGGCGCCGTTCGCGACGTACAACAGATTCCGCGCGCCGCGCGCGCTCTGCGACATCCAGCCGTGCGAACGCACGACGGAGTTGATCCCTCGTTGCGAGAGCGGGCTCGTACCTGCGGGTACGGCCGCTCCCGCCAGACCCCACGAGGCGGCGACGAGCGCGACGCTCGCGGCCGCGCGGCCGGTGCTTCCTGCGATGACCATGGGATGGTGCCTCCTTGCAGTACGGGGACCTGAGCCGAGTATGGACCCGGCGAGGGGCGCCCGCCATGCACAGTAACCCTTACAGTTTGCGGCGTACTCACCCCCATGGCGGCCGCCAAGCCGGGCGATTTCGGGACGCTGCTGCGACGGTTTCGCAGGCTGAACGCGCTCTCACAGGAGGCGCTCGCGGAGCGAGCCGGCGTCAGCGTGCAGGCCGTCGGGGCCCTCGAATGCGGCCTCCGTCGGGCCCCGTACCCGCGGACCGTGGACGCGATCGCGACCGCGCTGGGGCTGTCCAGCGCGGAGCGGACGGCCCTGGAGCGGGCCGCCGCGGGGGACCGCCTCAGGCGTTCCGTGCGGGCCCGCGAGCGGCGCGGGGCGACCGGCGAGCCGCGGCATAACCTGCCCGCGACGGCGGGGCCGCTCGTCGGGCGCGCCCGGCAATCGGCACGGCTGGGCAAGGTGCTCGAAGGCAAACGCTTGGTCACGGTCGTGGGCCCGGGCGGGATCGGCAAGACGCGACTCGCGCTCGACGTGGCGCATCGCGTGCGCTCGCGGTTCCCCGACGGTGCGTGGTTCTGCGACCTCGCACCGCTCGCGGACGCGGGCCTCGTCACCGCCACCGTCGCCGCGGCATGCGGGCTCCCGGCCGATGCCGGCAACGACCCGCTCGCGGCGCTGGAGGCCGGGTTGGGAACGTCGGTCGCACTCGTCGTCCTCGACAACTGCGAGCACGTCGCACGGGCCGCGTCGGACGTCGCGGCCCGCATCGTCGCGCGGTGTCCCGGCGTCGCCGTCCTCGCCACCAGCCGCGCGCCGCTGCACGCGGCGGACGAAACGATCTACCCGCTGGCGCCGCTCGCGCTTTCGAGCGCGGTCGACCTGTTCGCGCAGCGCGCGGCAGCCGTGCGGCCGGGATTCGTACTCGCGGCCGCAGATGCCGGGTACGCCGAGGAGATCTGCCGGCGCATGGACGGCATACCGCTCGCGATCGAACTCGCCGCCGCGCAGGTGCGCGTCATGAGCGCGCGCGAGGTGTTGCGGCTCCTGGATCGCCGGCACGCGCTCCGCCTACCCGCCGGCAACGGCGCTCGCGCCGCGCGGCACGAAACGCTCGCGAGCGTCTTCGACTGGAGTTACCAGTTGCTTCCCGAAGCGGTCCGCGCGCGCTTCCGCGCGCTCGGGGCGTTTGCCGGCGACTTCACGTTCGAGGGCTTCGAAGCCGTGTGCTGCGACGCCGGCGTCGCCGAACTCGACGCGCTGGCGTCGCTGTCGGCGCTCTGCGATGCGTCGCTCGCGATCGCCCAACCGAGCGACGGCGACACGCGCTACCGCCTCCTCGAGACGACGCGCGCCTATGCCGCCGAGCGGCTCGCCGAGAGCGGCGAGCACGACGCCGTCGCGGCGCGGCATCTCGCTTACGTCCTGCAGCGCGCGGAGGACCCCGAAGCGCACGTCGAGATCGACGAGTTGCGCGGCGCGCTGCGCTGGGCGCTCGGCGGCGGCGACGTGGCGCGCGGCGCCGCGCTGGCCGCTAGCGTCGGCATACGCTGGGAAAAGATGGGATTGGCCGCGGAGGGCGTCGCGTACTTGGAGGCGGCGATCGACGCGGTGCCGGACGACCCCCAACTGTTGTCGCGGCTGTGGGCGGCGCTGTCCTTCTTGCGTGGGAACGCGCTGCAGTACGAGCCTGCGTTCGCGGCCTCCGAGCAGGCGCTCCGCCATGCCAGGCGCGCGCCGCGGGACGACGCCGCGCTGTTCAACGCCCTGCGTTCGTTCGCGATCTTCGCCGCCTGGCAGCGCCGCTTCGACGAGGCTGCCGCCGCGTTGCGCGAGGCCGAGGAGATCGCCGGGCGCGCACCGTCGCGGCAGAACGACCTGCGGCTCGCGTTCGCCGTCGCGCAACTGGAGAAGGCGCGCGGTGCGCCGGCGGCGGCCACGGAAGCGTTCGAGCGCGCGCGCCGGCTCTCGCGCGAACTGAGCGACGGCTATCGCGAGGTCTCCGCGGTCGTCCAACTCGCCGAACTGGCGCACGAGTGCGGCGAGACCGGCCGCGCCATCGCACTGCTCCGCACGCTCAGAACGGAGCGCCGGCTCGATCCCGTGGACGACGGCCCCGTGCTCACGAACCTCGCGGGCTACCTCGCGGCAACCGGCGACGTCGCGGGCTGCCGGGCCTGCCTGCGCGATTTCTGCGCGATCGGCCCGGAAGCGGCGGCGTCGGTTTTCTTAGGCGCGTTGCTCGACCAGTGCGCCCTCGCCGAAGCCATCGCGGGCAACGTCGACCTCGCCGCCCGGCTCGGCGGCTTCTGCGCGGCGTGGTACGCAAGCCGGAACATCCGGCGGCAGTTCACCGAGCAGCGCGCACGCGACCGTCTCGACGCGCTGCTTGGGAGCAGGCTTCGTCCCCGGACGCTCGAGCGGCTCGCCGCCGAGGGCGCCGGCCTCGCGGCGCAGACCGCCGTCGCGGAGGCGCTGGCCGCCGCTATGGGCCGCGACTCCAAAGATGAGAAGGAAACTTAGACCGCCGGCACGTGGATTCGCGGTATCCGCTTTCAGTACACTGAGGTGAACCGGCCTGCGTTCCGACGTGTGGTCTATCCGTATTGGGAGGCTCGCATTGCCTGCTCTCATCGTTCGCATCGCCCTCGTCGCAGCGCTGCTCGGGAGCATGGTCGCCCCCGCAGCCGCCGGCACCACCGGCGGCATCCGCGGCCGCGTCCTGGACGCCGACACGGGCGCCCCGATCGCCGGCGCGAAGGTCACGGTCGCATCGCCGTCCCAGACGGCCGCCGTCAATTCGGACGCCGGCGGCACCTTCGTGTTCATCTCGCTGTCGCCGGACACGTACACGGTCGCGGCGAGCGCCGCCGGCTACGACGACGCGACGAGCGCGGGCATCAGCGTCCTCTCCGACCAGGTGCAAAATCTCGGCTCGCTGTCGCTCCACAGGCGGCTGAAGACGATCGGCCGCGTGAACGCGCGCAGTTCCTCCGACGTCGTGCGCCCGGGCACGACCAGCGACGTCTACTCGGTCAATGCCGCCGGTCAGAAGGCAGCGGCGACGGCTGGGGGCCCGGGCGGCCTCAATCAGGCCTATAGCGCGATCGCGACCGTCCCCGGCGCCAACCTGCCGCAGGGACAACAGGGCTGGAACCAACTCGTTTACATCCGCGGCGGCGACTACAGCGACGTCGCCAACGAGCTCGACGGCGTGCCCGTGCAGCGCGCGTCGGACTCCGCGCCGGTCTCGACGCTCTCGAGCCTCGGCCAGCAAGAGGTGCAGACCTATACCGGCGGCACGCCGCCGTCGGCCGAGGCCTCCGGCCTCTCGGGTTACATCAACCAGGTCATCAAGACCGGCACGTATCCCGGCTACCTCAACCTGAGCCTCGGCGTCGGCGGGCCCGCCTTCTACCACCTCTCGACCTTCGAATTGAGCGGTGCCACGAAGAACCGGCTATTCAGTTACTACGTCGGCCTCTCTGGCGTCAACCAGTCGTACCGGTACGCCAATCAGAACAACGGCGCCGGCATCCCGCTCTTCTTCGCACCGCTGAGCATCCCGACGAACAACGGCGCCGTCTACGACGGCAGCGGTCCGGCGCTGTTCTCGCCCGGCCAGAACTACGCGATCGCGAGCACCTGGGACCGCGAGAACGTCGTCAACCTCCACGTCGGCATCCCGCATCACACGGACGGCGGCAAGGACGACGTGCAGTTCCTCTACGTCACGAGCGAGATCTTCGCGAACTTCTACTCGTCGCTGCAGGACCTGGGCGGCACGGCCCTCACCTCGCAGGTGTTCGGCTCGTATCCCACCTACACCGACGCCAACGTCTACAACGGTGCGGTCTACGCGCCGCCGAACTCGAAGGACATCGCCAACTACTTCCAGCCGTCGAGCACCCAGCCGCGCGCGTTCCTCGCCCCGCTGCCCCCGACCCTGCGCGACGGCAACGATAACGGCATGGCGATCGAAAAACTGCAGTACCAGCGGAACTTCTCGTCGCGCTCGTTCCTGCGGCTGTTCGGCTACTCGGAGTACACGAACTGGTTCATCAACGGGCCGGTCAGCGCGTACTTCAACTACAGCGGCGAACTCGACGACTACGAAGTCCACGGCAACACGTTCGGCGTGACCGGGCTCTACTCGAGCCAGCTCGGCGACAAGAACCTCTTGACGGCGACGGCCTCCTACCAAACGCAGAAGCTCCTCACCTACTCAGGCAATACGTTCGGCATCGCGACGACCAACTTGGTCGACAAGAACGGCAACTGCTACAACTTCGTCTACGGCAACTATGCGAGCTGCTTCATCTCCGAGTGGGCGCCGGGCGGATCGAGCAGCAGCAGCAGCAGCAGCGGCGGGCCCGTACCCAACCCGAACGGCGGCCTCAATCAGTACACGCAGTACGGCGTCCCGTTGCCCGGGCAGCCGTCCACGCCGACGCTCGTGCCGGGCAACCCGCCGGCGGGCTCGCCGGCCGCGAACAACGGCGCGCGCTGGCTCGTGACCGAAAACGGCTACAATGCGCAGATCGACAGCATCACGCCGTTCTTTACCGCGGCGTCGGTCGCCGACCAGTGGCGGCCGAACGACAAAACGACGATCAACATCGGCCTGCGCGCCGAGAACTACCTCTACCGGCTCGACAACACCGTCGGCGGCTACGCGGCGCGACCGTTCTGGTTCGCCGCCTACAATCGCGAATATTGCTACACGGCGGGCGCGCCGGGCCCCCTACAGGCGCAAGAGACGATCAACGGCACCACCTATTACGGCGTCAACCCAACGAACGGCGCCTCGCTGCCGTGCGCGACGGGATCGCACACCAACCTCGCCAACACGAGTCCGAGCACCGTCGACTTCTTCGTGTGGGAGCCGCGCTTCGGATTCACCTATCAGGTGAACCCGAACTCGGTACTGCGCGGCTCGATCGGCCGCTACGCCGCGCCCGCCCCGACGGCGTACCAGCAGTACAACGTCTCCGGGCAGAACCTGCCGTCGTTCATCTCACAGTTTCTACCGCTCGGCTTCAACACGCCGTTTCACGACAGCCAACCGTCGTACTCGAACAACTTCGACCTGTCGTGGGAACAGCATATGAAGGGAACGGACTATTCGTTCGAGATCACGCCCTTCTACCGCGACACGTTCGACCAACTGCAGAACGTCCCGATCGGTTCGCAGGGCGTTCTCGACGGCATCAACACCGGCCGCCAGAAGAACACCGGCATCGAACTCCTCTTCAAGAAGGGCGACTTCGGCCGCGACGGTTGGTCCTACCAGCTCAGTTACACCTACACGCACAGCCGGATTCAATTCGACGACTTCGCCAACGGCCAGAACGTCATCGACCTGCTGAACTACAACATCCAGCAGTACAACTCGTTCACGAGCGCCTGCAAGACGCCGAACCCGGCGCTCTGCGGGCCGTTCGGCACGACCAACGCGAAGGCGACGTTCGACAACGGTGGCCAGGCCATCGCCAATCCCTACTACGCCCAGGCCGCGCAGCCGCTCTTCGACCGCAACGGCGCCTACACGCCCTACGACATCCTTCCGTTCGCGTTCCAAGGCGCCAACGGCTACGAGACGCCCGACGTGCTGGCGCTCGTGGTCAACTACAAGCACGGCCCCTTTAACGTGACGCCGACGTTCACGTTCAGCTCCGGCTCCTTCTACGGTTCGCCGCTGCAGTGGCCCGGCTACAACCCGGCCACCTGCGCGTCCAACCAGGGCTCGTCGTTGCAGGCGAACACCCAGACGTGCTCCGGCTACATCTTCATCCCGGATGCCTACACCGGAGCGTTCGACACCATGGGCGCTTTCAAAGAGCCTACGCGGTTCGGCGCCAACATGTCGATCGGGTATGAAGTGACCAAGAAGGCGCACCTGACGCTGGCGATGACCGGCATCATCGACCACTGCTACCAGCGCGGCTACCCGTGGGACAACCCGACGACGTGCGTGTACGCCCAGCTGCCGTCGAACAAGCTCGCGCCGGTCGGCAATTTCGTCACGAATCCGGCGCAGATCCCGGTCCAGTTGAAGTATCCGTACAGCAGTTGGTACAACAACTCCCAGACCGGCTACGTCGGGCAGCAGATCCCGTTCGGAGCCTACCTCACGCTGGACTTGAGGATCTGACGCCATTCTAGCCCGCAGCCCGCAGATGCGCGCGCTGCAGCGCGTCGCTCGCGCTGCAGCGGCCGCAACGCCCATCGACCGGCGCACCTTCGTCGCCGGCGCGGGCGCGTCGCTGGCGGCGCTCGCCCTGGGGCGGTCCGCCGCACCGGCTGCGGCCGCCGCGCCCGCGCGAATCGCGATCGTCGGCGCCGGCATGGCGGGGCTCACCGCCGCCCTCGTGCTGCGCGATCACGGGATCGCCGCGACGATCTACGAGTCGTCCACCCGCGTCGGCGGGCGAATGCACTCGCTGCCGGGCTTCTGGGACGACGGCCAGACCAGCGAGTGGTGCGCCGAACTGACCGACTCGACCCACGTCGTCATGCACGCGCTCGCCAAGCGCTTCGGCCTGACGAACGCCGACGTCCTCAAGGCGCAGCCGCCCGATGCGACCCAGACGCAGTGGTTCTTCGGCACGTACTATCCGTGGGCGGACGCCGAGCGCGACTTCCGCCCGGTCTACGCCGAACTAACGCGCCAACTGAAGCACCTCGGCGATCAGACGACGTACGACTCCGCGACGCCGCTCGCGCGTTCGCTCGACCACGTCAGCGTCTACGACTGGATCGCCAAGTACGTGCACGGCGGGCATGCCTCGCCGATGGGGGCGTTCCTCAACTACGCGTATCTGGCCGAGTACGGCGTCGACACGCGCAAGCAGAGCGCGCTGAACATCGTCTACTACGTCGGCCCGCAGCCCGATTACAACCAGAAAACGGGCGACTTCAATCCCCTCGGCGCCTCGGACCAGCGGTACCACATCGTCGGCGGCAACCAGCAGTTGCCGATGCGCATCGCCGGGACGCTGCCCGAGGACGCGCTACTGCTGCGGCGGCGCCTCACGGCAATCGCGCGGCGCAGCGACGGCACGGTGGAGTTGTCGTTCGACACGCCGGACGGCCCGCAAGCCGTCGTCGCCGACAAGGCGCTCGTGACGGCGCCGTTCACCGTCCTGCGCGGGCTCGACCTGAGCAAGGCGCACTTCGACGCGCGCAAGATGCTCGCGATCCGCACGCTCGGCTACGGCGAACACTCGAAGTTCGTCCTGCAGTTCGACAAGCGGCTCTGGAACGAGCGCGGCCCGTGGGGCGTCGGGACGGGCGACATCACGACCGACCTCGACATCGTCAACGCCTGGGACGTTTCGCGCGCGCAGCCCGGCAAAGCCGGCCTCATCGTGCAGTTCGCCGCGGGCGAAGCCAGCGCCGCGCTCAAGCCGCCCGCGCCGTATACGATGTCGCTCGGCTCCGAGTGGGTCGCCGGCAAGGCGGCGGCTTTGCTCAAACAGCTGGACGTCGTCTGGCCCGGCGTCGCGGCCCTCTACAACGGACGCGCGGCGCTCAGCCACCCAACCTACGACCCGAACTTCCTCGGGTCGTACTCGTGCTGGCTGCTCGGCCAGTACACCGGCTTCGCAGGGTACGAGGGGGTCAGGCAGGGTAACGTATTCTTCGCGGGCGAGCACTGCGACGTGCCCTATCAGGGATTCATGGAAGGCGCGGCTCGGACGGGGACGCGTGCCGCACGGCAGATCCTCGCCGACTTGGGCGTCCGCACGGGGACGCGATGAACGACGGCGGCGGCCTGCGCGCCAACTGTCTGAACTTCTGGGAAGTCCTCGCCCAGTCGATCGCCATGCTCGGGCCCACGATGACGCCGGTGCTGATCGTCCCGCTCGTCTTCGCGTCGTCGGGGAACGCCGGCTGGCTCGCCTATGTCTTCGGCACGATCATGTTGCTGTTCGTCGCGCTCAACCTGCGCGAGTTCGCGCGCCGGTCGGCCACCGCCGGTTCGCTGTATACCTATGCGCAGCGCGCGTTCGGCGCGCGCGGCAGCATGCTCGCGGGCGTGTGCCTGCTGTGGGCGTATGCCTTCGTCTGCGTCGCCGGCCTGACCGGCTTCGCCGTCTTCGGGCGCGCGCTGCTCGGGCCGCTGGGCACGCACGTGCCCGACATCGTCCTCTCCGCGTTGTGCCTGGGCATCGGCTGGTACGTGTCGTACATCGACATCCGCATCTCGACGATCACGCTGCTCGCCCTCGAGACGGCCTCGGTCGGGCTCATCGTCGTGCTGACGGTCATCTCGTTAGCGCACGCCGGCACCGTCGTGGATCCCGTGCAGTTGAGCCTGAAGGGCGCGTCGCTCCCCGCGATCGGCCTCGGCGCGGTCCTCGCGATCTTCAGCCTCGTCGGCTTCGAGAGCGCGACCTCGCTTGGCGAAGAGGCGCACGATCCCCTGCGCACGATCCCGGCCGCCGTCATCTGGAGCGTCATCATCTCGGGCGCATTCTTCGTGCTCTGCGTCTACGCCCAGACTTTCGTCACGCGCGGGCACGTGCCGCCGCTCGACAAGCTGACGACGCCGCTCGACACGATCGCGCAGATCGCGGGCGTCCCCTGGCTGCGCATCCCGATCGACGTGGGCGCGCTCTTCAGTTCGTTCTCGGTGGCGCTCGCGTCGCTCAACGCGGGCGCGCGCGTCCTGTTCACGACCGGCCGCAGCAACCTGCTGCCCGAATCGCTCG
>Ga0182016_10002415_pt1 | contig 22006 bp, 19 predicted proteins | sample 712S2MmetaG_FD_120491 | JGI IMG/M metagenome (GOLD analysis project Ga0182016, IMG submission 120491) | Permafrost microbial communities from Stordalen Mire, Sweden - 712S2M metaG | ecosystem: Environmental > Terrestrial > Soil > Wetlands > Permafrost | place: Sweden: Stordalen | collected... | reverse complement strand
TTGTGAACACTAAGGATTTAACTGTCTACAGCGATTTAGACGAGAGACCAAAAACGCAGTTTATGTGACTGAAAAGATTGGTCGGGGAGAGAGGATTTGAACCTCCGACCCCCTGGTCCCGAAGTAAGGAGTTTAGTCTGTAACTGATTGGTCTGGTTGCGCTTACGAATCAGCGATGGAGACTCAAATGCGCCCTTGCGCCCTACTGGGGTTCCGACTACCAGCAATTTAGAACGTTACTTAATGCGGTTGAGGATTACGTTGAACAGAAGTATCCGGCAACAGGAGGACATTCTTAGCCCGGGTTCGCCCATCTGCACCCAGTTCAATCGCGTGGCGAACAACGACGAAGCCTTCGACGACCTCGGCCCAAGTGAAAGCGCCGATCGCAGTCCTCGATGAGAGTCGCCACGACCTACGTCAGCATGCAGACCGATTTCAGTTCCGTGTAGTTGTCGATCACGACCTGACCCATCTCACGCCCGATGCCGGATTGCTTGTATCCACCGAATGGCATCGCCGGATCAATCACGTTATGGCAATTGACCCACACAGTCCCAGCTTTTAGCTGGGGCACCAGTTCATTCACTTTCGAAAGATCATTGGACCAGACGCTGGCGCCGAGTCCATAGGGCGTATCATTCGCCAGTGCCGCGACTTCGTTCAGGTCGTCATAAGGCGCTGCGACAAGCACGGGGCCGAAGATTTCTTCCTGGCATACGGTTGAATTCTTCCTGGCGCCTACCAATACGGTGGGCTTGACGAAGAAGCCTGTACCCTCATAATCCGCACCGCCAGCGATCGTTGTCGCGCCTTCTTCCAGCCCACGCTGGATGTAGCGGCGTACGCGGTCGCGCTGACGTTCCGAAACAAGCGGTCCCATCTGAGTCGCCGGATCCAAGCCTGGTCCTAGCACGATTTTCTTCGCTCCAGCGGCCACGCGATCCACGACGGCATCGAATGTCTTTCGCTGTACGAACAGTCTTGATCCAGCCGTGCAAACCTGTCCATGATTGAAGAAGATGGCCTGCGACGCGCCCTGGGCAGCGAGATCTGGATCGACGTCTTCGAGGATGATCACTGGCGACTTTCCGCCGAGTTCTAGCGAGAACCGAGTCATGTTGTCGACCGCTGCATGTCCCACGAGCTTTCCAACCTCGGTCGATCCAGTGAAGGCAATCTTGTTGATACCCTTGTGCGCCGCCAGTGGAGCACCAGCTTCGACGCCTTCTCCGGTCACCACATTCAGTACGCCCGCCGGATACCCAACCTGTTCCACCAGTTCCGCCAGTCGCAAGGCTGTGAGCGGAGTTTCCTCGGCAGGCTTCACGACGATGGTGCAACCGGTGGTCAGTGCCGGGCCGATCTTCCACGCCGCCATGAGTAGGGGAAAGTTCCACGGAATAATCGCACCCACCACGCCAACCGGCTCTCGACGCGTGTATGCAGTAATGCGTTTTCCCGAAGGCGCCGGGAATGACAGATCAAGCGTCCGCCCCTCGATCTTCGTTGCCCAACCGGCCATGTAGCGGAGGAATTCAACTGTGCAGGGAACATCCACCGCACGAGCCATGCCGACCGTCTTGCCATTGTCGAGAGATTCCAACTCAGCCAGGTGGTCAGCGTCGGCCTCAATAGCATCGGCCAGGCGGAACAGCAGGCGCTCGCGATCAGCAGGGCGAAAAGCCCTCCACGCTTTGCCTTCCAGAGCAGACCGCGCAGCCGCAACGGCAGCATCGACGTCCGCGGCTTGCCCAGCAGGAACCGCGCAGATTTGCTCGCCGTTAGCGGGGTCGATCACGGGTAGAGTTCTTCCAGACTTGGACTCGACCCACTGGCCGCCGATCAGCATTCGACGCGCTTTACCGACAAAGCCGAGTGTCCACTCCGAAGGTGCCAATTGTGCCGTTGCCATAGCTAATCTCCTCCGCACGCTGATTAGGATTTCACTGCTTCCTAGCGCGGCGAGTAAGCGACTGCCTTGATCTCAATCACGATTCCGGGCCGAGCCAGTCCGGCGATTTCGAGGATCGTCCACGTGGGGTAGGGATCCTTGAGATAGCGGCTCTTGATCTCGACAAAACGCATCAGGTGTTTTTGCAGTCCCACGTGATAGCTGACAAGTTCGACGATGTCGTCCAGCGAAGAGCCGGCGGCTTCAAGAACTATCTTGAGTCGATCGAAGGCGTTCACGATCTGCGTGTCGTCGTCCTCCGGCATTGTGCCGTCAGGATTCAGACCGATCTGGCCGGCGACGTAAATGAAATCTCCGGCACGAACTGCGGCCGAATAGCCAAACTTCGCAAAAATAGTGGAACGGTCTTTTGTCGCAAAAATCGGACTGGACGGATTGATCGATTTCTTAGCCATATTCTCCTTGATCTTTTCCATTAGAGCCGTGCGCCAGGCGGAAGCTCTAAGCCAAGCAGGAGCCTACCATAAGCCTCGCCGATAACCTCGGTTTGCAGCAGCATGTGCGAACTCATGGCATGAAAATCACGGAACAGCCGTTCGGCGCGACTGTCGGAAGGAAGCAAGCTTCCTCCCATAGCAGCAAACATGCGCTGCGCGCAGTCGAGTGCGATGCGTGAAGACACCGCAATCCGCATCCGGATCGCAGCTCGTTCTTCGGGCGCTGGAGTCCGGCCACTCTTGAGAATGTTGAGAACCTGATCGGCGTCATCGAGCAGATTCTGACGCAGAATCGACATGGTCGCGTCGCCGTGTGCCACAGCGATCTGTGCAACTTTGTCGTCACGCTGCTTCTGCTGCGTGACACCGTTCACACGTTTCTTGACGACGGCGCGAAATTCATCCGCAACCGCTGATGCGACCCCCAGGGTCGGCGCCAGAATTGACATGGCGAACACGGAGTTCAGAGGATAGTCGTAAATCGTCTCTTCATTTGGGCAGGTAGGATGCTTCTGCCCGGCCTGAAGCTGTTTCCAACTGAGCCAACGATGTTCGGGCACGAAGGTCGGCTTCAAGGCAATGTCCTTGCTGCCGGTTCCCTTCATCCCGATGACATTCCAAGTGGAATGGTCGATAGAGAACGCCTCTTTCGGCACAAGCACAACATGCAGTTCCGGCGGAGCGTCCGCTTCGAGCGGCAGTGGCACGAGTAACCCAGCCCATGACGCGATATCGATTCCCGAAGCATAGTGCCAGCGGCCACTCAGAGTTATGCCGCCAGTCGCACTTTCCGTTTTAAGGTCGAAACCCACCCCGCCCGTAAGCATGGAAATGACCGCGGGAGCGGAGCCGTTGAACACTTCTTCTTGCACCTGCGCGGAAAACTTCCCGAGCATCAGCACATTCGCGGCGTTCAGTCCGACAACCCAGGCACAAGACCCGCAGCCGGCAGCAATCTGAAACACGGCCTCCCACGCCTGACGAGGAGTGCAGCCGAGTCCTCCGTAGCGGGGTGGCTGCGTCATGCGGAACAGATCTGCAGCTGCCAACCGTTGCGCAACATCATCAGGGATCCGCTTCTCCGCCTCGATTCGTGTCGCTTCGCCAAGCAGCCATCCGCGTAGATTCGCGGCCCTCTCGAGCACAGAGGGCGCTGCTGTTTCGATAGGCAAAGAGTCTGACGCGACTGCCATGGTACTTTCTTGATCTCCTGGAGAAGTGACCCCGGCTAACATCGGCAATGAGCGCACTTTAGACTGAGTGGGCCTTTGAGCTGTGTATCGCCAGATACGGGGCAGCCTGATAATCTGTTTTCGCGAAGAAACGGTGCTGGAAACACCATTCGGAAAGAGCCGGGGAACAGTGCAAAGAACACCCAAGACAAAGCGCTTACTGGGCACGTGGCGGATTGATTCCAACCTGATCCGGCAGATCATGCCGCAAGCCAGCTGCGGTCGCCGGCGGAAATTTCGCAAGCACGAGATGCTCTATGAGCAGGGCACAACCTCTTCAAAGTTCTATCTGGTGCTCAGCGGGCTGGTTCAGGTTTCGATCGTGCGCGTCGATGGCGTCGAAGTCGTGCTCGAATACATGGGTCCGGAAACTATTCTCGGTGAAGGCGCCGCATTTGATGGCTTGCCGAAGTTCTCCAGCGCGGTCGCTATCGAAGACGCAGACACGATTGAGTTCGATGCTGCCCGAATGGAAGAGATATTCCGGCAGCATCCGGAATTTGCTTCTGCCCTGTTGCGTGTCACCAGCCTCAAGCAAAGAGTTCTGGCCGTTCGACTCGAACATCTGGCTTCACGTCAGCCGGAGGTAAGAATCATGGACCTGCTGCATCGGCTGCAGGAGATGTTTGCCATCGATTATGCGGGCGGACGTCTGATCGTAACTCACCTCACTCACGAACAGATCAGCGCCATGACCGGCACTTCGCGCGTCACGGTGACGCGGGCCATGCGATCGCTTCGCGACCAGAATCAGATCGATATCATCGACGGCCACATCCTCGTGAAAGCTTCGCGCGCCAGCTGAACCTCACCTCACAGAACTCGCGAGGGGTGTATCCGAGGATACAGACTGCCCACAGCGATGCCCCTAATCTCGAAGTACGGGTGGGATTGCCTCCAAATCAGTTCTCTTTACGGTCACCTTTCTTCACGAGGCCACAGCGATTGAAGGACAAAGCTCTGTCTTACCGGCGGCTGTTCGCACGCTTCGCAACTGGAGTGGCGATTGTGTTGACCGACGAAGGCGGCGAAGTCCAGGGTTTGACCGTAAATTCTCTGACTTCCGCCAGCCTGGATCCGCTGCTGCTCCTGTTCTGTGTAAGCCGAAGCAGTCGAACGGGTGATGCAATTTTGCGCACAGGACGATTTACGGTGAACATACTCAACGCCGATCAGGAAAATGCCGCGCGCCACTTCGCCAGCCGTAAAGACACTCAGGCCACGTTCGAGTATGGGCGTGAGGCAGGCTTTGTCTGGCTCGCTCACTCCAACGCGGTGTTTCACTGCCACCTTGAAAAGTCCTATCCCGGCGGTGATCATCGCATCATCATAGGCAGTGTGGAAAATATGTCGGGGCCGGACGAATGCAAACACTTGCTCGTGTATCACGAGGGGCATTACGCCAATCTCCAGTCGAAAGCGATCTCGAATCGCGATGAGGCAAGAACTTCATGACTGAATTCGCATCCCGCGCCGATCTTCAGCCCAAGAAGATCAGCTTCACGCAGCTTTCCCCAAATGCATACGCATACACCGCCGAGGGTGATCCGAACTCCGGAGTCGTGATCGGTGACGACAGCGTTCTGGTTGTCGACACGACCGCGACTCCGGTGATGGCGCGCTCTCTAATCGCCCTTATTCGCGAAGTGACGGACAAGCCCATCAAACATGTTGTGCTTTCGCACTATCACGCCGTCCGTGTTCTCGGGGCGTTCGCATACGCTAGCGAGGGCTGTCAGCATATCATCGCGAGCCGTGGCACTTACGAGATGATCGTCGAGCGCGGCGCGCAGGACATGAAGTCCGAGATTGAACGCTTCCCGCGTCTGTTCCAGGCGGTGGAGTCCATTCCTGGACTTACGTGGCCCACTCTGGTCTTGGAGCGGCAGGTCACGCTGTATCTCGGGAAACTCGAGATCAGGATTCTTCATGTTGGGCCGGGCCATACGAAGGGAGATACCATCGTATGGCTCCCGCAGCAACGTATCCTGTTTTCTGGCGATCTCGTCGAATATCAGGCCGCCGCCTACACCGGGGACGCGCAACTCGAAGAGTGGCCCGACACGCTCGAGCACCTGCGTGCCATGGAGCCGGAACAACTCGTTCCCGGTCGCGGGCCGGCGCTTCAGAATCGGCAACAGGTCCATGCTGGCTTGGACTACACGAAAGATTTCGTCACTACACTGTTCGCCAGTGCCAGGGAATCCGTCGCCGCCAAGCGCACGTTGAAAGAGACTTTCCAATACACGCGATCAAAAATGGACCCTAAGTTCGGCAACATGTTCATCTACGAGCACTGCCTGCCGTTTGACGTGAGCCGCGCCTATGACGAAGCGAGTGGTATCAAGCATCCAAGGATCTGGACGGCGGAGCGCGACAAGGAGATGTGGCAGGCGCTGCAAGGTTAACGGCTGGAGAGCCGCCCTCGCCTTATTTCGCCAGCCATTGCGCCGGCATCCCGCCATATCCCAGCAGTCGCGCGCCCAGAGCGGCCAACATGGTCAGGCCCATCAGAACCAGGAGCGTGATGTCTGGGGCGTTGAACTGCAGCGTCTCCGAGAAAGTCCTGCTTGCGTAGGGATCGAACGCCCGCGCCTCCATGGCCAAGCTCAGGTCGCGAGTGATTTTTAATGCGCGCAGTACCAGCGGAATGATGTAAGCGGTGTGCTTGCGCATGCGCGCCAGCAGACTTCCTTTGTTGAACTCAACTCCCCGGGAGCGCTGCGCCTCGAGAATCGTCGCATGTTCGGCCTGCATCTGCGGAATCATGCGCAACGTGATGCCAATGACCATGGCAAAGGGAACGGAAACGCGCAGCCGGTAAAGCGCGGTCATCACAGAGCGAGTAGAAGTCGATTTGAATACCACCAGGAACGCGAGAAGAATCGCAGCGATTCGCGCGGCGACCGACAGTCCGTTGAGGACGCCCGGAACGGTGACGCTCCAGGAACCCACCGACAACAATGCTGTCCCCTGATGACGGAGAAAGACGATCCAGAGCAGCCACGAAACGCCGGCAACAAACCAGCCGAGGCGTCCTGCCTTAAGCAAATCGAAAAGAGAAAGGCGGCTGGCGAAAACAATGGCAACTGCCATCAGGAAAATCAGCGACAAGATCAGCGGATCGGCGAGCACCGAGACCATTACAAAAACCCATGCGAGATAGAGGACCTTCACTCGAGGATCGACACCCCTTCTCGGGGTTACAAGGTCCAGGTTAGCGTTAGCGGGGACAGTCGACATAATTAGGCGCTCACCAACCGCTCCAGCATCTCCCCGACGCGGCACGTGAACATGGATGGATCGATTGCCTGGGCGAGAGCCGCCACCTGGGGCGGCGTCACCTGGCAGGATTCAAGTTCGGTGGCTTGGCGAAAAACTTCGTCGGGGCGCCCGTCAAGAACAACCGAGCCCTCCCGAACCACAATGACGCGGTCCGTATAATTCGCAACCAGCGAAACATCGTGCGTCACGATCACGATGGTCAATCCTTGCCGATGCAGCGCCGATAGATAATCCATGATGCGCAGGGATGCCTCGTGATCGGCGCCAGTTGCCGGCTCGTCCAATACAAGCAAATCCGGCTCCATAATCAAGACCGAGGCAATCGCGACTAACTTCCTTTCCGCGAGCCCCATAAAGAATGGATCTTCACTTCCTTTTTGTGGGCCTCCCAAATGTTCCAATTCCTGTGCGACGGCATTTTCAATGCGTTCCTTCGACCAGCCTAAGTTCCCCGGTCCAAAGGCAAACTCATCCTTGATCGTGCGTGAGAAGAGTTGATGATCGGGATTCTGAAATACGTACCCCACCTTGCGGGCCAGTTCCGACACACTCGTGTTTCGCGTATCGTTCCCGTCAACCAGGACGTGCCCGGCGGTTGGCACCAGCAAGCCGTTGAAGTGTTTTGCAAGTGTGGTCTTGCCCGTACCGTTCGGCCCCATTAGCGCGACAAATTCTCCGCGCCGGATGGCCAAATTCACGTCGCGAATGACCGGGTTTCCATGCGGATAAGAGAAAGAAGCGTTCTGCACGTCGATCAGAATCTCAGCGTTGCTCTTGCTGGCTGGCGGATGGACGGCTGGCGCTTTCAAGGCTGTCAATTCTCGCATTTGGACGGTCGCCTCCTCAACGCTGAGCGGAAGAGGCCCCCGCCATCGTTGCGCCCCGCGCAGTTCGTATGCAACTTGGCTGACGTCCGGAAGTTTCACTCCCACTTTCAGTACTTCTTCAGCGGCGTCGATGACCTCGGCCGGCGTGCCAATCCGCGTAATTCGGCCTTCGTCCATCAACAGCAGTCGCGTCGCATACAGAAGGACTTCTTCCAGTTCCTGATTGACGATAACGATGGTGATTCCGTTTTCGCGGTTCAGTCGTGCCAGCGTCGCCATCACTTCCAGCTTGCCAATCGGATCCAATTCCGCCGTGGGATTATCGAGAACGAGCACGCGCGGTTGAAATGCGATGGCGGCCGCGATCGCAAGCCGCTGCTTCTGCCCGCCCGACAAAGTCCACGGCGATCGATTGGCAAAGCTGTCGAGCCGCACCATGCGAAGCGCCGCGTCGACTCGGCCAGCAATTTCTTCGCCGGGCAAACTGATGTTCTCGAGGCCGAACGCAGTGTCCTCTTCGACGCTCAGGCCGACAAGTTGTGACTCCGCACTCTGCAAAACGAATCCGACGTGGCGGGCGAGATCTGGAACGGACGCTTGCCGCGTATTCAACCCGCAGACGGAAACCTCACCCTCCATGCGTCCGCCAAAGCTGTGCGGGATGAGCCCGTTCAGCGCGTAGCACAGAGTAGATTTACCCGAGCCCGCGCGGCCCGCGATCGCGACAAACTCGCCGTCGCCGATTTCGAGATCAACAGCTTGTAAGGCGGGGCGGCCATGCTGTCGCCGATAGGAATAGACAAGGCCGCGAATTTGAATGATGGATCCCATACACTGCTCAGGCATTCTGCCGTGAGGGCCTGCGCTCTTCTTCGTATCCCATTTCATCGCGAGACAGGCCGTAGCGCTCCGCTGCCGGTCCGACAACACGCGCAACCAGTGGTCCCAGCAGCCCGCCAACAAAAGTTGTGATGATCACCGCCGGAAAAATCGCGGTCCAGACCACGGAATCAGGAAACAGCCGCAGATAGCTGAAGTTGGTGCACAGATAAAACGAGCCCAGCAGACACCACAGCAGTACGACAGCGTAATACTTGATCCAACTCGTGCTCTTGCTCATGCAGTAGTCGTCCGGGCCGTGATAGAGACGGTAGAATAGATAAGCCATCCACCACGAAACCAGGGCTCCAGCTAACGAGCCGGGAGAAAGCGATCCAGTCAGCGCATCGCCGAGCAGGTTTGCGATAGCAACGCCCCACACCGCAGGCATCCCGAAAATTGCGCCAAAGGGAAACCGGACCAGTGCATCGGCGCGAAAGGTGAGGAAGCCGGGGATCAGCACCAGAACCGCACTGACCGCTTGCAAAATAACCGAGAGCGCAGCCGTCATCGCCATCATGGTCACGGCCTTTGCATTCCATCGCCGCCGCATTTTGACGACGCCGGGCGGAAAGAATCGAACCTGGTAATCGAATAGCTCAGCCACAAACACAATCGTCATGGGAACGGTCAAGACCATTCCGATGAAAAACATGTTGTGAGAGCTGCCCGCGCGCCCGATGAGGGATTGCAATCGTGGGAGCACGCTACGAATTGCCTCCCGGATCTCCGCAGCGAACGATGGTCTTGATGCCTTCCTGTCTGGACAACTTTTCGAGCGCGCTTACGGTTTCGGTGAGAGGCACGGAAGCAGTCACGAACTGCGCTACATTCAGCTTTGCGGTCGAGATCAGATCAACCGCCGCTCGAAAATCGTCCGGCGCGAAGCCGAATGAGCCGGTGAGAAGAATCTCATCGTAGTGAATCCGGTTCATGTCCAAAGCCAGGGTGGAACCAGATGGCATCCCTGCGAAAAGATTGATCGCTCCGCCCTTTCGAACAAGCTTCACGGAAAGCTCCGCAGCCCTCACGTCAGCGACCGACACCATCACTTTGTCGGCTCCTTCGCCGCCGGTCTCTCGCATCACCTCCGCCGCGACATCTTCATGGCGGGCATCAATGACAACGTCCGCGATGCCAGACGCCATCGCTAGCCGTTCAGGCGTCATTCCGCTGAGAATGATTGGACGGACACCGCGAACGCGGGCGATTTCTGCCTGCAGCAAACCCATCACGCCATCGCCGATGATGACAAGCGATTCCCCCGCAGCTAAGTTAATGCTGGAAAAAGCATGGAGACAGCACGCCACCGGCTCCCCAAGACAGTTCGCATCCGAAGGCGTCGATTCCGGCAATGCGATCATTCCTTCCGCAGCAAGGCGCCGGGGCACGCGAACGAATTCGCTGAATCCGCCGGGATCAAGAAGTTCGTCAAAAAGATTCGGGCACAGACTGTATCGCCGCTTCCTGCATTGCGCGCAAGTACCGCAAGGAACATACGGCGCCACGGTCACGCGCATGCCGGGCATCCATTTTGAAGAGTCAGGGGACTCAACCACAGTTCCGGAGATCTCGTGCCCCAGGCCGGATCCGGGACGAATCTTGGGGTGCCCGCGCAGAAAAGTTTTGAGGTCAGTCGCGCAGATGCCGCAGGCTTCTACCTTCACGAGAACTTCTCCACTCGCAACTTTCGGCACCGGCATATCTTCGAGCCGGATCGATCCGGGACCGTAATACTTAAGAGATTTCATGAGGACCTCAAGTCCTTGATCGAGCGAACTCCGAGTACTGCCTCCGTGCGAACAGTGATGGAAACGCGATCGGCTGGCTTCAGCGACAACATAGGATTTCCATCTACGCACAACACAGCATCACTCGCCACGTTTTCCACGACGATGCTAGTTCCCTCCGCCAGGTTTACATATCTCGACACCGCTGGTGCAGCGTTCATGAGCGACTCCGCCGTCATTCCCACTTGTGCCAGTGGAAGATTACAAACCAGACAACCGGCCGGAAGCCCCATCAAGGTCGCCAGGCAGATTCCACCAGTGATCGCTTTCCCAAAAAATGCAGGCTCAGCAAACCCGGCGATGACGGTTCCGACGCTTTCGCCTTGAGCGACCAGCGTTTGCGTCTTACCAGAGATTCTCGTCACCTTCGTATTGCGACTCCCGACAGGCCGGGGATGCGCCGCAGCGATCTTTCCTTGCATTCGTTCCGCAGCGCTCAGATCGCAGCGCTGACCATCGATTGTTCCGACAATGGTCGTGCCGATCACAACGTCGTTAAATGCCATCCCCGCTAGATCGTCGTTCACGAACGCAATCAGAGCATCCACTTTCCATGTTTCGACTTCACTGAAATTGAGCTCTTCAACCCGGCTTGCACCGCACGTGATCAACCGGCCAACGTTCGTGGACCCGGTGCCGATGCCGATGATCTGCAGGTTACTGCCGACTTCGATGGCCGCATCGGAAAGTGTCCCATCTCCGCCGACAACGATGAGCGCATCCAGTTTCTGCGCGGTGATCCATCGCGCCAGCGCGCGCGTCTGATTTCCAGCCGTCTTCTTGACATCGTGAATCTGAGCTTGCCCCGGCCAACCAGCCAGAGCTAACTCTCCGGTCTGACCGCGCCCTGTCGCAACCTGCTGAGCACCGCAACGCTCAATCACTTTGCGCGCTGCGATCAATGACTCACTCGCTCCATTGCCGGCAACCGGATTCACGATCAGGCCAACCCGTCGCCACTTCTCAGCCATGTACCGCCTCGACCAGCGCCGCCGCTACCCGGCCGGGGTCCGGCGCCTGCCAGATATTTCGCCCGACGGCCACGCCCTTGGCTCCGGCCGCCAATGCATCGCGAGTCGAAGCGATCAACTGTTCAGGGTTCTGCTTCGATCCCCCGAGGACAACGACCGGCCGGTAACAGGAACGAATGACTGCACGAAAACTGTCGGAGCTTCCGCTGTACCGAATCTTGACCACATCGGCTCCAACCTCAGCTCCGAGTCGGGCCGCCACAGTGATCTGTTCCGCTGAGACCTCTGCCGCCGAGAATCCTCCCGGCAACATCTCACCGATCAACACCATCCCCCAACGTTCGCACTCGGCCGCTAGCCGCGCCAGCGCATGCAGACTTGCGGATTCCCCCTCTGCACCAACAATTCCCATAGCGATCACAGCATCAGCACCCAGCCGGATGGCGTCTTCAATTTCTAGCGCCGGTCGAGTTTGCGACCAGTCACCAGTAATCGCCGTAGGGCCGCAATCGACGCGGACAATCAGTCCCGTCTGTCCAAAAAGCCTGCTGCAAGCGCTAGCGATGCCAGGAGTCACAATTACAGCATCGACACGCGCCGCTACAATGGCCGGAATCAAACGATCCGGAGCCTCCAGCCCCTGCAACGGTGCAAGGCCTGCAATTCCGTGATCCAGGGCCGCAATCACCGTTTTCCCGTCGCCCGCGAAAAGTCGATTGAGTCGAATCTGTTTGCCTGAGCTCATTTTCTTAGGTTCACTGAAGTTCCAATCCTAGTTTTGAACGTCTCCCGCATCCATCACGCAACGAAATCCGACTGCGCCTGAGCGGTCCAGACTCGGAGCCATGAGCAGGTACTTGCTGTGCTCCGACAGCTTATAGGCCTGCGGAAAGTACCAGCGCGAACCCTGGGGCTGATAGTGACTACCGCCGCGCAGAACTGCCGCCCGCGTATGTTCGTCCACATACCCGTCAGTCCATTGCCAGACGTTGCCGACCAGATCCATCACGCCAAAAACGCTCGCGCCCTTGGGATGCGATGAAACGTCGCTCGCGGCTGTCATGTCGCGTCCAGTATCCGGCTGCGGCACCGCATCGGCGGCCCAGTTCTCGCCCCATGGATAGGTTCGTCCGTCCGTTCCTTGAGCGGCGTACTGCCATTCCCATTCATGCGGAAGTCTCTTGCCCGCCCACTTTGCGTAGGCCCGCGAATCGTCCAGCGACACCCATGTGACCGGCTTGTGTTCCCATCCTGAAGGATATGTCCCGCCCGCCCAATCCTTCAGAAAGTTATGATCATCCGCAGGATGGTACTGCGTGGCATCGAGAAATTTCTTGAACTCCTCGTTCGTCACCGGGTACTTATCCATCCAGAAAGACTTCAGATGCAGCCTTTGCGAGTGGTAGCGCCGTGCCGAAGGTTCCCACGGATACTGAACGTCAACTCCTTCGTCATTCATGCCCTCAATTTCGATGCCCGTAACCTGAAAGGTGAAATCGGACTCTGGAATCTTGACCATACCCGACGGCTCACGCGATGGCTTCGGCGTCGGCGCGATTTCAACGATCTTCTGCGGCAGAGCCTTCCACTCCCGCGAAAAACTCGACAGCGGTTTCTCGCTGAAGCTCTTCATCGTGGGCAGCAGCTTCGCCAGGTGCGGATCGCCCGCCTTCGATGTCTCCAGCACCGCACCGTAGCCGTCGGGCTCGAGAGCAAGGTCAATAACAACCTTGTCTCCCTCGCGCTTCGGATTCAGTTCCACGCCGCTCCACACGTCGAAATATCGCCGCCCCTCCTGGTATGGCACTAGCCACTGCCGACCTTCGACGCGATAGTGGTTGCGATTGATCGCCGTCCAGAGTGTGGCGTCTTTGGTCGGAAATACGCTCGCATAAACGCCGAAATGCTCCGTGGGAATATGTGGCACCCAATCCGGACTCACCAGAATTCCGCTGAAAGCCCGCTCGATCGTTGCCGTGCGCCGCAACGCTTCGGCATCGCGTGCCGTCATCTGATTCCAGATTCCCCAAACGTTTTCCCAGCTCTCGAATCCGACGCCATTGAAAAATGCCTGCTGCAGATCGTCAACGTGGTCATGCGACCAGCGGTCGCACATATGCACCATATGGCGCGACTCGAGCCACTTGTAGCGGCTCACCGAAGGAATAAATCCATAAGTCCAGTAGCCCCAGCTGGCAATGTCATACGCCAGCATCTCATCGGCCGAGAGCGGCGCCTCCGGTTCAAGCGCCAGCGGGTGCCCGATTTTGTCAGAGGCGCGCCGGAACGAAGCCGGCATTCCCTCCTGGGTGTCGCCGTTGATTCCATCCGCATCCACCGCCGCAAACTCGCGGGCAATCGCGTCGGCGTCGGGTAGTCCTTCGTTGTGCGTCCCCTGATCCCACACCATGACAGGAAATAGCACTCGTACTCCGCGGCGATGAAAATCGGCGACCATCTTTCTTACGCCCTCGATACCTCCCGGAAGATCGCGAAACAGATCGTATTGACTTCGGCTATCGATTCCCATGTTGGAATACGTGTGCCAGATCAAAACGCTGTCAATCCCCCCGTAACGGCCCAAGAGATCATCAAGGTAGCGGTCCACGGTATAGCGACGTGTCTCAGGATCGTAGAAGTAGCGGTCATGCACCATCATCTGTGGCTGGACGAAGCTCGACTGCATCCACTTCAATTCGGGCCGATCGTACTGTGAGCTTTCGTAGCCCATGCGGACGAGGTGTTCCATGCGCCAGTGCCGGATGTCTGCTAGCCAATCCGCAACCTGAGCAGGGCTGCAAGTTCGCGGCTTGCCAGGTGAATTCCATTGCATCACGGGAGCGCAATCCGGGCCGGGAATCTGCTCCCACACCGGAGCAAACGCCGTGTCCTGCGCGCTGGCGGTGAAAGCACAAAGCGCCGCGGCAAGCAATCCAGCGGTTATTCGAAGCACCTTCATGTTTCCCGTCCTCACGCTCGACTGAAAGAAATAACGAAGACCCCTCATTGTAGACGCGCGAACCCAACACGCCGGACCTGTTTTCGCGGGAGGTTGAGAGTAGAGCATCTGAGTGGCAACCCGTGTATCACGCGTTACTTTGTATACAGCGCTACCGAATTGCCAGGACACTTCGATTATGTTTTGCGGCACTGATTCGACACCAGCTCGTGGTGTGAATAAAAGCTATTGTGGATTGCACAACTGTCGTTGTTCCAGACAAAACTTGTCCAGGTTCCCGGAGGCGTCGCATGCACCTGCTGTCGACTTTGAAATGGTCAACCAGGTTTTCTTCCAATGTCCTTTTCCGTCTCGTACTGTCAGCGCTCGCTTCGGCGCTGGTGGTGTCGAGCGTGCCCGTCTCCGCGCAATCGACCTATGGAGCCATCATCGGGTCGGTCAAGGACACCTCGGGAGCCGTCGTCAGCGGAGCCAGGGTCACGTTGGTCAATACCGGGACATCTTTCCAGCGCCAGGCAACAACCAACAGTGCCGGCGACTACTCGTTTCTCAACCTCGACGCGGGACAATACAAGGTCACGGTGACGCAAACCGGCTTCACGACCGTTAACATTTCAGACCTGACCCTGCAGGCACGCGAAACCAAGCGCGTTGACGCCTCTCTAAAAGTGACCACGACAGCTGAAACCGTGAACGTGGAAGGCGGAGCCATTGGAGTCGTTACGACGGACGTCTCCAATATCGAAGCCAACCGCACCGGCGAGGAACTGGTGAATCTTCCGGTTGCCATTTTTTCCCGCTCGTTCGGATCGACCAGTCCAATTTCAACCCTGACGACGCAGCCCGGTGTTCAGGTCGACGCTGGTGCGCCCGGCCAAATCGGCACCCTCGTCATCAATGGCGCAACCCAGGCCCTCACAGCGGTCACGCTTGATGGCGTCAGTACCATGAATATCGAGTACGCTGGGCCGCTCAATGAACTGTTTCCGTCTTTTAATTCCATTTCCGAAATGAAGGTCAGCGGTTCCAACAACAATGCCGAGTTCAGTGGCGTGGCCGACATCACTACAACTTCGAAGTCTGGGACGAACTTATTTCATGGCGGACTCTTCTGGAATCACGAAAACTCGGCTCTGGGTGCTGACGACCCCTTCGCTCGAAGCAAGCCCAAGCTTATCTTGAACAACTTTGGCGCCTACGCTGGTGGCCCTATTATTCGAGATAAGACATTTTTCTACGGCAGCTACGAAGGTTTGCGACTCCCGAGAGAAACGCCCATCGTCACCAGCGTGCCAAGTAATGCCATGCGTGGCGGGAATCTGTGCGCGTACCTCGCGAGTGCCTACGGGTCGGGCAAGACGATTTCCAACTACGACGGCACTCAAATTCCGTGCAACGCAGTGCCCATTTCCCCCGTCTCTGCAAACATCTTGCAATACCTGATGCCGTCTCCGAATACAGGAGACCCGAACAGTTTCTCCAACAACTATTCCGAGAACATGTCGACGCCAATTTCGAGCAACCAGTTCGACACCCGCATTGACCAGAATCTCACGTCAAAGCAGCTACTTTTCGGACGAATAACTTACAAGAAGCGGTCGGTCATCACTGCTCCAAACCCTTACCATCCGTTTTTCTGGGAAGTTGGCGGCTCGCCCTCCACCGGACCGTTTTCTCAGCCAGAGACTGACTCGGCCTTGACGCTCGCCCACAATTTCACCATCACGCCCAGCCTGCTGAACGAACTGCGTGGTGGTTACAGTCGCGCTCATTTGCAAACGACTTTGAACGTTAATTCGCAGGACATCCTTACCAAACTAGGCCTCAATGGTATTCCGAATCCGAGTCCATACGGTGCCGTGCCCAACGTTGCCTTTGGCGGTGCAGTTGGAAACTTCCAGCAGACGGGCGGAGCGAACCCCTCGACACAGATCAGCAACACGATCCAGATTTCCGACAACCTCACATGGATCAAGCACACCCACACCTTTAAGTTTGGCTTCGACTGGCGCCGTCTCAGCGATCACGACGACAATGCCTTCGGAAGCATTCGTTCCGGGCAATACGCTTTCGACGGCGTGTCTTCAGGGGTTGGGGCGACGATCGGCGACCCGTTCACATCGTTCCTGCTCGGCTATCCCGATTACGAGCTGATCACATTGATCAATAACGATAAGATGAACGGACTTGGCCACGCCTGGGGATTCTTCGCCCAGGACGATTGGAAAGTCACTCCGAGCCTGACCCTGAATTTGGGCCTGCGCTACGAGCTGCATCCGCCCATGAAGGACACGGGCTACAATAACGGGGCGCTGTTACCGAACTATAAAGGTAACCCAACGCAGACCGCGCTGGTCGTGCCGAATCAGCAGGCCGTCGCCATGGCGGATGCGGGACTCATTGGCTCAGTTCCAAACACTCCTTTGCTGACGGCGGCTCAGGCGGGCATTCCGTCCGCCCTGCGCTTCACTGACAAGAACGACTTCGGCCCGCGCATTGGATTTGCCTGGCGGCCGTTCCACAACGACAAAACGGTCATTCGCGGCGGCTATGGTCGGTTTATTGAAGCTCCCCTCGGTTTTGCGCTGGTCGCTGGCTGGGCCACCACAACGAGTTATATTCCGTTCTACGGCAACGGTTATAGCGGGCCAAACAACACGGGCACCCCCGTAATTTCATGGCCCTCCCCCTGGCCTAATCCAATCGATCAAGCCCAACCCGGCGGTGCGAGCTTCCTCTACGCATTTCCGATTCATTACAAAGACCCCAGTGTCCAGCAATGGAACTTGACCTTTGAACGCGAACTGGGTTTTGGAACAGGTTTCCGGCTTTCCTACATCGGCAACCACGGCAGCAATCTGGAAGTGATGCAGGATCTCAATCAGGTTCACGCCAACACCGTCGGTTACGGAGTAGCGGGTGCCAGCCGTCCCTACCAGGACTGGCTAGTGATCGAAAGCGTCACCAACGGCGCCAAGAGCAACTACAACAGCCTCACCGCCGATGTCCACAAGCGCTTCGGCAACGGTCTGCAATTTGAGAGTAGCTATGTATTTACTCGCGACCTCTCGACTGCCGGCGGGGGTAACCCCACCGCGCTCGCCGTCCAGCCTGCGAATTTTGTAACCGATCGGTTCAATCCCGGGCTGGACTATGGCAACGTAATTTTTGACCGAAAACATCGCTTCCTCACGACGTTCCTCTATGACCTTCCCTTCGGCCGAGGGAAGCGGTTCTTGGGAGACGCCAGCAATGTTCTAAACGGCGTCGTGAGCGGATGGGAGGCCGGTGGCGTTGTTATATTCCAAAGCGGCCCGTTCTTAACGCCCGTGCAGAACACCTGCGACTCGTCCGGCACCAACCTCATCAGCGGAAGTGAAGCAGGCGCCGCTCACGCCGATGTCGTTGCGGGAGTGTCGCCCTATCTGTCTCATGTCTCCGCAGGCAACCCGCAGTACTTGAATCCCGCGGCCTTTTCGATTCCTGGCTGGGATTCAGCGACGAGCACCTGTAGCGCCATCGGACGCTTTGGCACCGCCAGCGTTGGCAGCGTCGTTGGTCCGGGAACCAAAGCGGTTTCGATGTCCCTGATTAAGTCGATCTCCCTGACCGAGAGAGCGAAACTGCAGGCGGGCATCGAGGCGTCGAATCTCTTCAACCACCCGAATCTTGCGACGCCGAATATGTATGTGGGAACGCAGGCATTCGGAAGCATCAACGCAGTACAAACCGCCGAGGGGGCGGGGCCGCGGATCGTGGAGTTCACGGCGCGCATCAGCTTCTAACCAAACTCCACACTGGCGTCCGGCGCGTGCTCTGTCGACTTTGCATAGAGCATGCCCGGATCGACTTCTCGAAACAGCCTCATCCCGTCCAACGCTGTAGAGGAGGAGTCAAAATCGGGGACAGGGCAGCGATCTAACCGGACGGAGCGGCGGTCGGGATCAGAGGTATTGAACGCCTTTCACGCGATCCCGAGAAGAGGCAATGGAACGGACAAAATCCACCTCAGCGGATTCGTGCAGCGCATCCCGGAACACGAACTCAACACTCGCAACGAGATTCTCATTGGAATCGGTTTCTTTAGAGGTGGGCAGTTGCATTTCACCAACAGCCACCGTCGCAATCCTCAGCACAGAGGTGGGGTTGGGCTTCATGCTTCCCTGAATTGCGCCCAATTGCGCCCACTGAGAGCTCCGATAAGTACTTTAGAATTTGGCGGGGAGAGAGAATTTGAACCTTGACCCCCTGGTTCTTCCGCTAGGGGTTCATTTCAATTCCTAAGTCACTGATTGTGAATGGCAGCTGCCCGGTAAAATAGGACCTGGAACCGGTGAACGACACGTCTGACGCGATATCTCACAACACCGCAATTGATTGATTGCAAAATAGTTGGTCGGGGAGAGAGGATTTGAACCTCCGACCCCCTGGTCCCGAAGTAGGGAGTTTAGTCTGTAACTGATTGGTCTGGTTGCGCTTACAAATCAGTGATGGAGATTCAAATGCGCCCTTGCGCCCTATGGTTAGATATCACATGACTTTGGGATCAGTGGTGTCGTGGCCAGCCATCTTGCTGGCTTCTGTTTCTTTTGAAAGTCCAAGGCGGTCTCCGGCGCGCCGAAGCTGCTCCAACATTTCCTCTTGTAGCATCTCGGTGCCTCGGTCCCTGCCGGGCGGGGGTGCCGCTAGGGTTCAAGCGGCAGGTCGGACTCGGAAAGGAAGATCAGGACGTGGTTTCCGCGTCGGCAACCGCGAAGCATGCGTCTTGCTGTCGGTGTGCGTAGCGCAGACTCGGTATTCGTGACCGTGATCGTCCACTTCCAAGTAGTCGGCCACTTGCTCGCAGCCTTTGCGATCACACAACACGGTCACGTCTGGCGGATGGTGAAGCTGGAAAAACTCCATATTCAAGATTTTACGGTGACCGAATATGCGGCACAAGCCGTTCAGATCGGCTGATGCGGTGCTATCCCATAAGCACATGAGATGAGCCAGCCGAGAAGGCGATGCCAACCTTGTTCACGAGGCAAGCCGAGGATACAATCGCGCACCAATGAAGACCAGGATGGTCGTGGTCACAAGGATGACAGCATAGTCGCGACTCAGACCGAAGCTGCTCGTGCTGCCGGCAAGCATGAAAGTGCGCAGGGCATCGACGACGTAGGTCAAGGGATTTAGATGGGAAACGATCTTCAGCCAGCCCGGCATGATGGCGGTCGGGTAAATCGCATTGCTCGCAAAGAACAGCGGCATGGTGAGCACCTGGCCGACTCCCATGAAGCGTTCGCGCGTCTTCACAATGCACGCGATGATGAGCGAAAACGTCGAGAACAGCGTCGCGGCAAGGACAACGACGACCAATACGTTGAGGAGCGCGATCGGGCTCCAATTCAGTTTCACCCCAAGAAGCAGCGAGAGACCGTAAACGACGACGGCCTGCGAGAGAGTGCGGATACCAGCGGAGAAGCCCTTGCCGAGCACAAGTGCTGCGCGCGGGGTGGGGCTGGCGAGGAATTTCTGCACAATGCCGAGGTCGCGTTCCCAAATGACGTTGATGCCGTAAAAAATTGCCACGAAGAGAACGCTTTGCGCCAGAATGCCGGGAGCAATGAAGTCCAGATAGGGAATGTTGCCCGTATGCATCGCCCCGCTGCGTGAGAAGACTTCCCCGAAGATGAGCAGCCAAAGGGCGGGCTGCAGGGCGCGGGTGACGAGTTCCGTGAAATCGTGGCGCAGCTTGCGCAACTCAAACTCGGTGATGACGAACGTCTTCTCGATGAAGCTGGCTAAAGGGTGGATGAAAGTCGCGGTCATGGGGCTGGGGTTAACCAAGGCGCTGCGCCGTTGCGCGTTCGGCGCCTACGTCGTGAAGGTTACCGCCGGAATCAAGGGCGCTGCCGGCATAGTGAACGAAGACGTCATTGAGCGTGTGGCCGCCGTCGCCCAGCGAGGACTCGAGTTCTTTGCAGGTCCCCAGGGCATCCAACTTGCCCAGGTGCATGATCGCGATGCGATCGCAATAGCTCTGCGCCTCCTCCAGATAATGGGTCGTGAAGAACAGGGTCGTTCCGTAATTGGTCCGCAAGTCAACGAGATGTTTCCAAACAGCGTCGCGCGCAATCGGGTCCAGCCCGACGGTCGGCTCATCGAGGAAGAGCACCCGCGGCCGATGCAGCGTGGACTGGGCGATTTCAAGGCGTCGAATCATGCCGCCGGAGTATTGCCCAACCAACCGGCCGCCGTCGGCAGTTAGGCCCATGAAATCCAACGCCTCACGAATGCGCGCCTGCTGCTCACGGTGCGGCAGGTCGTAGAGTTTAGCGAAGATAAGCAGGTTCTCGTAGCCGGTGAGCGAACCGTCCACGGAGACCGCCTGTGGCACATAACCGATGGCGCGACGAACGTCGACCGCCTGGTTCGTTATCGAAAAACCGGCCACGCGCGCCTCTCCCGATGAAGGCGCCAAGAGCGTGGTGAGCATCTTGATCGTGGTGGTCTTGCCAGCACCGTTGGAGCCGAGCAGGCCGAAGACCTCACCGGCGTTGACCGAAAGGGTCAGAGCATCGACCGCCGTAAATGCGCCGAAGCGGCGAGTAAGAGCCTTGATTTCCAGAACGATGTCGCTCATAAGAAGACGGAAGAGGCCGGGGGAGCGCCCCAATGCAGGGTCCCAAATATCGGGATCCCAGTTACATATGCGGCATCTGGCAGGCCGGGGTAGCTTCCAAGTCGGTCAAACTACAAAAGTCCGCTCGGGCTACCGCGTGCAGTCACTCGGTTAGGGACGTAACCGCCAGTGTAAGACCTATTTTATCTGGTCCCAGTTTTTTTCTTCTTACTGAAGCGCCGCGCGCTCCGGCATGGCACTTTGACAAAACAACCGGGAGCGGAGCAAGCGTGAACATTGGCTGCGAGGGGAGAGGGTTAGCAACCCGGAGGAACGGGCTTTTCTCCTGCCGCGATGTAAGCTCCGCCAAGATACAGATTTGTGAACTGAATAAGAGCGAGATGCTTCTCCAATGACTGCCAGGGTTTTCGCGAAGCCATCTCGATAGTGCCGCCGAATGGACCTGTTAAGAACTTGGCGAGTAACGGAGCGGCTTTGTCCATGAACCATCCCGAAGGCCTTTTGAAATCTAGGATGACGAAGCGCTTTCCCGGTTGCAGCGCCAAGGCTCCATTTCGGATGGCCTCATCAAACTCGGGCACCAGAGTCAGAGCAAACGTAGAGAGGATTCCGTCCACGGGCGATGGAAAAACATAAGCGGCCACGTCGCGCTTGACCAGGTCTACGTTTGACCACCTGGCGGCGGCGATACGGGTGGCGGAGCACACCAGCGATGTCCTGCAGGGACACTCCTTGCCGTAGCATCGCGCTGGCAACCGAGTGACGGAGAATGTGAGCTGCCCCTCGCTTCGAGCAGTTGATGCCGGTGCGGCGCATCGCACGAGCAACGAGTATCGAAATCGCAGTGGAGTCAGCGAAGGCCCGATACGGAGCCGATGACCGGACAACCTCTTGGGTCAGTGGCAACACGGTTTGGCGGCGTCCCTTTCCTGAAACTCGGATCATTCCTTCTCTCCAATCGAGGTCGTCGAGCCGAAGCTGAACAATGTCGCTCGCCCGAAGCCCCAGACGTGCGAGCAATAG
>Ga0182016_10002414_pt1 | contig 22009 bp, 15 predicted proteins | sample 712S2MmetaG_FD_120491 | JGI IMG/M metagenome (GOLD analysis project Ga0182016, IMG submission 120491) | Permafrost microbial communities from Stordalen Mire, Sweden - 712S2M metaG | ecosystem: Environmental > Terrestrial > Soil > Wetlands > Permafrost | place: Sweden: Stordalen | collected... | reverse complement strand
TGTCGGTGCCGGGCGAGGCCATGCTGGCGAGGGTGAAGCGCACCGCGTCCGTCCCGTATTGCTTGACGATCTCGATGGGGTCGATGACGTTGCCCTTGGTCTTCGACATTTTCTCGCGGTTGGCGTCGCGGACGAGGGCGTGGATGTAGACCTCTTTGAAAGGAACCGCGTCGGCGAGTGAGCGCTTGCTCCCGTCGGCCATGGGGACGTCGCCGGCGAACCAGCAGCCCAACATGATCATGCGGGCGACCCAGAAGAAGAGGATGTCGAAGCCGGTGACGAGGAGGCTGGTGGGGTAGAAGGCGTCGAAGTCGGCGCGGTCTTGTCCCCCGGGGGCTAAAGCCCCTTCGTTTTGGGAAGCCGCAACGTACGGGCTAAAGCCCGTACCCTTCACCGCGTCAGATTGGGGATCGTGCTCTCCCACCCTTTCCGCTGAAGTGCGCGGAAAGGATGGGGCACCCGTCGTGTGTGCGGAATTAGAGCCGGTGAAGTTGGGCCAGCCGAAGACGGAGACGGGGAGCAGACCAGAAGAGAACCAGGTGTCGAGGACGTCGGTCTCCTGCGTGATTTCGGCGGAGCCGCAGTGGGCGCAGGCGGTAGGATCGGGCGCGCCGGGCTGCGGCACAGTGATCTGGTGGCAGACGGCGCAATGCCACGCGGGGATGCGATGGCCCCACCACAGCTGGCGCGAGATACACCAGTCGTAGATGTTCTCCATCCAGTTGAGATAGGTCTTCTTGTACATCTCGGGAGTGAACCGGATATGGCCTTCTTTGACGGCGTCGCGGGCGAGGCCGGCCATCGAAGCGCCGCGCTCGGATGTTGGCTTATTGACGGCCACGAACCATTGCGTGGAGAGGCGCGGCTCGACGACGGTCTTGCAGCGGTCGCAATGGCCGATGTTGTGGATGTGATCCTTGATCCCCGCCAGGAGGCCCTGGGCTTCGAGATCGGCGACGATCTTTTTGCGAGCCACGTAGCGGTCGAGGCCGGCGTAGGGGCCGCCTTCGGAGTTGATGTGCGCGGTCTCGTCCATGATGTTGATGGAGGGGAGATGGTGGCGCTGGCCGAGGGCGAAGTCGTTGGGGTCGTGCGCGGGCGTGACCTTGACGGCGCCGGTACCGAAGTCGCGGCTGACCCACTCGTCGAGGATGATGGGGATCTCGCGGCCGATGAGCGGCAGGCGAAGGTTCTTGCCGTGCAGGTGCGTGTAGCGCTCGTCGTCAGGATGGATGGCGACGGCGCTGTCGCCGAGCATGGTTTCGGGGCGCGTGGTGGCGACCGTGAGGTACTCGCCGGATTTCTGGCCTTGATCGTTTAAGACTGGGTACCGGATCTCCCAGAGGTGGCCCTTGTGCTCGTCGTAGACGACCTCAAGGTCACTGATGGCGGTCTGGCAGCGGGGGCACCAGTTGACGATGTAGGCGCCTCGGTAGATGAGTCCCTGATGGTAGAGGCGCGTGAAGGCTTCGCGGACGGCCACGGAGAGGTTCTCATCCATGGTGAAGTACTCGCGCTGCCAGTCGACGGAGGCGCCGAGGCGCTTCATCTGGCTGAGGATAGCGCCGCCGTAGTGGCGCTTCCACTCCCAGACGCGTGCAACGAATGCTTCGCGGCCTAATGCCTGCCGAGACGTGCCCTCTTCGGCGAGCTGGCGCTCGACCATCATCTGCGTGGCGATGCCGGCGTGGTCGGTGCCGGGAAGCCAGAGGGCGCGACGGCCCGACATGCGACGCCAGCGGGTGAGTATATCCATCTCCGTCTGGTTGAGCATGTGGCCCATGTGCAGTCGGCCGGTGACGTTGGGCGGAGGAAGAAGTATGGTAAACGGCTCGCCCTGCTCCGTTTGACCGGCGTCGGGCGTGGGCTGGGTAAAGAGGTTTTCGCGGACCCAATATTCAGCCCAATGATCTTCGATGGCTGTGGGGTCGTAGGCTTTGGGCAGGTCGTGGGGCATGGGTCTTCCGGCGAGTCCCCGATCTGCGCGGAACCCTCTGCGCACGAGGGTTTTGAGCGAGGAGACCAACCTTCACTTTACCAGATAGGGCAAGCGCGAACCGAGCCAGCGGGCGAGGAAACGTGCGTGCGGGCCTGCGGTATTCTGCTGGAACGACAGTCGTTGAGGGGAGTGAGCCATGGTGGCTGCGAAAAGGCGGAAAGTACGCTTGGGTGGTGGTTTGGCTTGGTGTGGAATCGCTGTCTTTTTGTCGGTAGCGACCGTCAACGGGGCCAGGGGGCAGCAGAAGTTTTCAACCCAGGCAGCGGAGACAATTCCGGCGGTCTTGGTGAGCGATATTCACTTTGAGCCGTTCTTCGATCCGGGGAAGGTCGAGAAGCTTGCGACGGCGCCGGTGAGCGCGTGGAAGGGGATTCTGGAAGCCGCGCCGTCGGCGGACCGCGAGGCGAGCTTTGCCGCGCTTGAAAAGAAGTGTCCGACGCGGGGAGAAGACACGTCGTATCCGCTATGGCAGTCGAGCATGCGGGCGATTCGGCGCGATGGAGCCGTCGCCAAGTTTGCGACGGTGAGCGGGGACCTGATCTCGCATTCGTTTGAGTGCAAGTTTGGCGCGGCGTTTCCGCATGCGGCTCCGGGAGACTACCGTGCGTTTGTGGAGAAGACGATCGATTTTGTGATCGACCAGCTGGATGAGGCGATTGCGGGTGTGCCGGTATATGTGGCGCTGGGCAATAACGACTCCGACTGCGGCGACTACAAACTTGATGCGCACAGCGCGTTTCTGGCGGCGGTGGGTGAGGAGGTTGCGAAGAGCTTTCCCGCGGCGGAGCGGAAAGGGATTGTGGATTCGTATGCGGCGGGCGGGTACTTCAGCGCGCGGTTGCCCATGGAGAACGCGCGCATGCTGGTGCTCGACGATCAGTTTATGGGGGCGAAGTACGTGACGTGTGGGGGAAAGCCTGATGCGACGGCCGGGGACGAGCAGATTGCATGGCTGGCGGCGCAACTGGCAGAGGCGCGCGGCAGGCATGAGCGGGTCTGGGTGATGGCGCACATTCCGCCGGGAGTGGATATGCACTCGACGGCGACGCATATGGACGAAGCTTGCGGGGCAAAGGGGCCGCGGATGTATCTACGCTCGGAAAGGCTGGCGGACGTTCTTGAGGAATATGGCGACGTGGTGAAGCTGGCCATCTTTGCGCATACGCACATGGATGAGGTGCGTGTCTTCAAAGCTGCGGGCGGAAAAGGTGTGCCGGTAAAGATGGTTTCTTCGATTTCTCCGATCAACGGGAATGCTTCGTCGTTCACGCTGGCGCGGGTGGATGCGGGGACGGCGGAGTTGAAGGATTACCGGGTGATTGCGGCGTCGAATGCGACGGGCATCGAGACGAGCTGGCGCGAGGAGTACGACTGGGGGAAGACATTCCACGAGTCTGAATTTTCAGCGCGCGGTGTGAGCGAGGAGATTGCGGGATTCAGGGCCGATTCAGGAGCGACGAAGGATACGAGTCGCGATTACATCAAGGATTTCTTTGTAGGGGTCGAGAATCCGCTGCTGGGGATGGTGTGGCCGCAATATGCGTGCGGGCTGGAGAATGATTCGGCGCAGGGATTCAAGGATTGTGTTTGCACGGCGGGAAGTGACGCGAAGGGAATAGGGAATAGGGAATAAGACGATAGCAATCACAAAGGCCGCATCGGTGGATGCGGCCTTTGTGATTGCGGATGAGGGAAAAGTTAAAACGGATTGAGCTTGGCAAGGCCCTTCTTCTTTTTCTTCTTGCTGTCGGACTCTTCCTTGTCGTTGACCTTGGGCTTCTTCTTGTCGGTGGTGTTGGTGACCGTGGGCCCGTTGGATTTGACTTCGTTGATCTGCACAGGAGCTTCGGCTGCTTTTTCCGCCGCGGGAAGGGCGGTATTGGTGGGGCCGACGGCCTTCATGCCGGCGGAGCCGTCGTTGGGAGCGCCACCCGTAATGGGCGCGGACCCTGAGGGCGCGGAGAGGACCTCTGCGCCGACGCCCGTGCCGCCGGCTGGTGGCGCAAGCTGCAAAGGAGCGGACGAAGGCTGATCGCTGCGCGGCGGCTCATTGGCTCCAGTCGGCGTGATGGCGTTCGCGGGAGGCGCCGGTGGCTTGCCAACGTTGACCGCCTCGTTGAACATGGCGACGTTCTGCTTGGTGATGTCGGGAGCGAGTGTGCGCTTGGGGTCTTCAAGAGACGGCTCGCCAACGTGGACGGCTTCAACGACCGTGGGGCCGTGCTTGATGAGGCCGAGGGTTTTGTCGCTAAAGTGCAGAGCCTGACGGCTGCGCTCCTCGGCGTCGTTTTCCGCAACTGCTTCCTGCGAGGCTTCGGGAATGGGGCGATTCATGGCGACGAGGCGGTCGCGGGCGTCTTCGACGTGAGGCGCCATGGGATAGCGGGTGATGACCTTGGCATAGGCCTGGGCCGCGCGGTCAGAGTACATGGAGTGCAGGCGCTCACGAAGTGCTCCGGGCAGATTGGACTGCATCTGCACGCGGCGCGCTTCGCCGGCATAGGCGTCGCCGATGCCAATGAGAGCCTGATCGCTCTTGGAGTAGAGCGGATAGGTGTCGGTGACGGTTTCAAGGCGGGCGATGGCGGCGCCGTAATTCTCACGAGTTTCGTAATAGAGGCCGATGGTGGCTTCGCGCTCGGCCAGCACTTCCTGCACATCGCGCAGCTTCTGCTTGGCGCGTGGAACCAAGGTTGAATCCGGGAACATGTTGATCATGTTGCGGTATTCCGATTCGGCGCGCTCGGCATTGTTGGGGTCGCGGTCAGGCTTTTCCATTTGCTGGTAGTAGATGTCGGCCACCTTCATCTGCGCCTCGGCCGCTTCCGGCGCGTTGGGGAAGAAGGTGATGAAGTCCTTGTATTCGGCTTCGGCCTGGGTGAGCGCGGCGGTGCCGCCTTCCTTGAACCAGCTATCGCCGACGGCCAGCTTGGCGCGCATGCGGTATTCAGACTCCGGATAGGTGTTGAGCATGGTCTGGAGATCGAGCCGGGCGACGTCGAAGCGGCCCTTCTTCAGGGCAATCATGGCCTTGTCGAACAGCTCCTTGTCGGGCTGCTTGGAGTTGACATCGGCCAGCGGGTTGGCGCTCAGGTCGGTGTTCTTCTTTTTCTTGGGCTTCTTGTCGGCGTGGGCCGCCAGCGTGCCCAGCAGGAGAAACGCAAGAGATGCCGCAGCGATCTTGTGGAACAACCGATTCATAAACCCTCATTGCGGCCGCTCGCCCATGGGCTGGCCGGCGACCGTTTCCGAATCTTGTCAATCTTAACTTGCGCCGCCATGCGCTTACTCGCCGGCGGCTTTGCGGGCTGCGGTCAACAGGGCGTGTGCATCTGCTTCCGGTTGGCCCTGGCCGAAGACGGCATTGCCGGCCACCAGCAATTCCGCTCCTGCTTTGACGACCTGTGCGACCGTGTCGTGAGCTACACCGCCGTCGACTTCAATTTTAAACGTCAGACCCAGTTCGCGGCGCAATTCGGCCAGGCGGGCCAGCTTTTTCAGCGAGAAAGGGATAAACTCCTGTCCGCCGAAGCCGGGATTCACGCTCATGACGAGGACGTGGTGGACCATGGGAAGGATTTCGATAAGGAAATCTACCGGCGTCGCAGGGTTGATAACTACGCCGGGCTGCATGCCGTGGTGGGCGATGAGCTGAAGGGTGCGATGGAGGTGCGGACAGGCTTCCCAGTGGACGCTGACCCAGTTGGCCCCGGCATCGGCAAAGTCGGGAATGAATTCGTTGGGGTTATCGATCATCAGGTGGCAGTCGAGGGGCAGGCTGGTGGCTTTGCGCAGGCTCTTCACCACTGGTGGACCGATGGTGATGTTGGGAACAAAGTGCCCATCCATAATGTCGACGTGGATGGCCGTGCCTCCACCGCGCTCGGCTGCAGCGACTTGGTCGGCCAGGTGGGCGAAGTCCGCGGAGAGGATGGAGGGGAGCAGCTCGACCATAAGATTTTCAGAGACTGGGCCAGTTGCGATGCAAAGCTCTAACGGGTCAAGTGTATCAGCGAGTAGCCAGGCTGGCCCGGGACGCAACACTTACATGCTGCTTACAAACAGGGCGGTTGGGTTTCCACTGACGCTCGAGGCGAGAACGCGTATCTGGTCGCCTTTCTGGATCTGGAACTTGAAACCCTCCTCTGCACCGACGCCGGTTTCGGCTACCGTTCTCTCGGCGATCTTGAACGACTGCACGACGCCGGAAGCATCTTTGACCGAGAGCGAATGGTCTCTGCTCTCAAATTTGATCACGGTTCCGGTCTCTTCGGTGAAGGGTCCCGCGCCAAGGTCGCGCATAGCTACGGCAGTTTGTCCGCTGCCTCCGCCGTAGTAGAAGAGGATCACGTAGGCGCCTTGCTTCTTGAAGGCGTCGGCAGGCGTGGCGTCCTCGCGAATCTTCTTGTCAAACGAGATAGGGACCTTCGAACTGGTCAGGTCTTTGAAATGACTCTCAGTATGCCGATCCGTGAAGATCGTGATGGATTTGGCACTGGGGTCAACGGAGCTAATTGTGCCGGTGAGTGCATGAACCACCTCCTGAGCGGGCGCGATCTTGCTGGCCGCAGCAAAGCACCCCAAAACGATCAAAGCCTTCAGCATTCCTTTCGGCATCGGGTCCCTCCTTGGATTGTCAGGTTTTGAGCGGCGAGCCGGCCCAGGAACGCGCACCCCAGTTGGGCCGGACTAGACGAACTGTGAGACCAGCGTACAACCTTGCGGCCGGTCCGGCGCAAAAAAATGCCTCAGCTTCAACGAACTTTTCTGGCCGGTGAAGGAAGCAGCCGAGGCCGAGCGCTACGCGAGATCCCGCAAAGAGGACTTCTCTGCTTTTGCTAACAAAATGCGGCTTCGAGCGCGCATGGCGGCAGTGCCGCTGCGACTGTGGATGCGCAGCAGATCGCGAACGGTGGGAAGAAGTGAGGGAGCCTGGACGGCGAGATCGCTGAGACCCTGGAGGGCCATGGTCTTCACGATGGAGCTGCTTTTGTCTTCGAGCCAGGATTCGAGAACCTGTGCGGCGCGGACGCACTCATGAGGACTGAGCGTCAGTCGCGGAACGACGACCGCGAGGTGCCAACGGAGCTTGTTCTGCACTGCATCCGGGAGCAGGCCGAGGAGCGAAGATTTCCAGGCATTCAGTTGGGTCATGGCGCGCGGCTCCCCGTTGCGGGTGACGCGTTCAATCGCATGTGCGCCTCGATTGGCGACGCCGCGGTCATCGTCCCAGAGGCATTGGATGAGCACTCGAAACAGTCTGGGCTGGGCCAGGACCCTGGCAGCGACTTCTTTGGCGCGACCGACGGCGATAGGACCGTTGCCCTCACTGAGCGTTGCGCGAATTGACTCATTTGCCGCCACGGATCCGCCTGTTTTGTCGATTTGATTTTATGCGCGTGTGGCGGAGATGAGCGATTTGGCGGCGACACGGCCGATGCTGCGCAGAATGGACTTGAGCGGCCAGTGACCCTCGGCGTCGGGGAAGCAGATTTCGCCGGTGCGGCGGACTTCGGGGCGATAGTACCAGCGCTTGAGGAGAGCGAGATGGGCCTGGCGTTCGGTTGCGGTTGCGGGTGGCGCATCGGCTAGGGAAGTTAATACCAATTCGAGGCGGGACTCGAGGAGGCCGCGGGGGATTTTGAATGGTGCCGGCATCGCAGGTGCGCCGGATGAAGGACTTCCCTCAGGGGCTAAAGCCCCATTTTCTTCCTGGGCCTTTTCGGCACGACTGAAGTCGCGCCCTTTCAAAGCGCTTGCCGGAGATTTGAGCGGATTCTCAGAGAGCTTTGGCGGTTCGGGAATGGGCTCAATGGCGAGGGGCTGGGCGAAGAGAGAACTGGAGCCGGACTGCTCATTCTGGATGCGCATGCCCAGGGTTGAGAAGAGTGCGGGGCCGCGGAGCAGGCCTTGATCGAAGACGAAGACAGCGACTTCTTCGGGACTCGCGGCAGGTTGAAGAAGGACGGCGCGCAATTGACTGAGGGGGCGGACGAGCTCGGGAGCGAGGGCGCGAACGGATTCGACGCGCTGAACCTGGGCGTGGAGGGAAGCGGCGGTTTCGAATTCGAGATCGGTAGAGGCCTGGTCGCGCTGGGTGCGGAGGGTGACGAGGCGGCTTTCTCCGCGCGTGGCGATGAATTGCTCAACGGCAGAGCTTTCTTCGGCGTAGCGCTCATCGGTGCAGCCCTTGAAGCAGGGGGCGAGGCACATCTTCATTTCGGAGTAGACGCAGCCGGGATAGCTGGGATCGGGCTCCAGTTCGAACGTGCAGCGGCGCAGCAGGAAGAGCTTGAGGGCTTCGTCGGCGAAGCGCTCGGCGGCGGCGCGGGAGGCGAATGGTCCATAGGCCCAGTTGGCTTCGCGCTGACTAGGGCGATTCGTAACAGTGATGCGTGGATAGGCGTTGGAGCCGAGGTAGCGGATGAAGGCTGGTGCGCCGAGGTGCATGCGCTGAAGGGACTTTGGGCCGTAGACGTTTTCGATCAGCTCGAACTGGAGAAGGAGGGATTCGAAGTCGGAGCCGGTGAGGCGGTATTCGATGCGACGGACGCGGCCGGCGAGATGGAGACGGCGAGGGTGCTTGGGGGATGGTTGAAGGAGTCGTTCGAGGCGGGCGCGGAGGTTGGGGGTGCGGCCGATGTAGGGTTCTGCGTGGATGTCGGCTCCATAGAGGGCGAAGACGGCGGAGGCATGGGGCAGTTGGAGCAGTGCAGCCTCGGGGTCTGTTGGATCGAAGGGGAGAGATTGCAAATCGGGTGTCAACCGCGTCTCTCCTCTCTGGGCCGCCCCGGTTCTGACGCTGATCGATTGCAGCGGGGAGCGGAGCATTCCCTCGGGGGCTAAAGCCCAACGTCCTCTTTGGCTTAATGTACGGGCTAAAGCCCGTACCCTTCAATCAGGCTCCGGCGAGGGTCATGCCGTCGATGCGGAAGGTGGGGCTGGCGACGGAGCCGCGGAAGACGAGGTCGTTGCCGATGGCAGTGACGTTCATGAGCATTTCGGCAAGGTTGCCGGCGATGGTGACTTCTTCCACGGCGTGGGTGAGCTGGCCGTTCTCGATCCAAAGACCGGTGGCGCCGCGCGAATAGTCGCCGGTGACGGTGTTGGTGCCGAAGCCCATGAGGCCGGTGACGTAGAGGCCGGCTTGCACTTCGTCGATGATCTGATCGGGCGTGAGGGTTCCGGGCTCGAGATAGAGGTTGCCGCAACCGATGCCGGGAGTGCCGGCCAATCCTCTGGACGCGTTGTGGGTGGACTTCATTCCCAGCTTGCGGGCGGTGTAGGTGTTGAGAAGCCAGGTCTGGAGGACGCCGTTCTGGACGATGATGGTGCGGCGGGAGGGCAGGCCTTCGCCATCGAAGGGCGAGGAACCGAAGCCGCCGGCGCCGTTGGGCAGGAGCATGGCGTTGTCGTCGACGATGGTCAGCGAGGGCGCGGCGATCTGGGTGCCGAGTTTGCCGGCGAGGTACGACGCATGACGCCATATGGCGTCGCCGGAAGCAGCCTCGAAGACGGAGCCGATGAGGGAGCGGGCGACCTCAGGGGCGAAGACGATGGGGACGCGCTGGGTGGGAACTTTGCGTGCCCCGAGGCGGCGCAGGGCTCTCCGAGCCGCTTCCTTTCCGACAGATTCTGGCGAATCGAGATCGGCCATGCGGCGGGCGCCCGTCCACCAGCCATCGCGTTGCATTTTGCCGTCGGCGTCCATGGCGAGGGGGGCGGCCGAGACGCCGGCGTAGCTGGTGCGATAGCTGCCGAGGAAGCCGCGGGAGTTGGCGAGGATTTTGCGGCCGGTGGCGGCGTCGAAGCTGCCACCGTCAGAGTTGGTGATACGCGGATCGGCGGCGAGGGCGGCGGCTTCGCAGCGGCGAGCCCAGTCGATGCGCTCGGGGCCGCTGAGGGAGTAGACGTCGTCGAAGTAGAGGTGGAGGTTGCCGGTTTCTGATAGGCAGGAGCCGAATTCGGCGGCGTCGGGCAGGCCAGTGAAGGGATCTTCTTCAGTGACTTTGGCCAAGGCCACGGCGCCGTCGACGAGCTGGCGGATGCCTTCGGACGTGAAGTCGCTAGTGGAAGTGGAGGCGGAGCGAGCGCCGAGAAAAACGCGGAGGCCGAGGCCGCGAGAACCGGATTCTTTGAGGGTTTCGACTTCGCCCATGCGGACGTTGACGCTGAACTCATCGCCTTCGCGGACAACGGCTTCGGCGTCGGAGGCTCCGGCCTTTATGGCCAGGGCGACGACGTCGGCGGTGAGGGATTCGAGATCGAGTGTGGCCTGGTCCAGCGTGGTTTGGGATGGGGCGGGTACGGCTTGGGGCATGGGTCAACAGTAACAAAAGTGCGTAGGGTTGGGCAGAAGGCCTGAATGAGAGACGTTTCCTGCGTTGAAAAAGCAAACCATTGACGTATAACTACAAAGGTAGTAAATATACCTACATCGTTAGGAGATAAAATGCCGGGGTCGAGATTATCAAAACTTGAATATCGGATCATGGAGATTCTCTGGTCCAAGGGAGACTGTTCGATTCGCGAGATCCTTGACGCGTTTCCCGTCGAGAACCGGCCTGCTTACACCACCGTGCAGACCATTGTGTACAGGCTGGAAGAGAAGGGAAATGTGCTCCGAGTCAGGAAAGTTGGAAACTTTCACATTTTTGCTTCGGCCATCACCCGCGATTCGGCGCAGCGGCGACTCGTCGACGATCTGCTGGCCATGTTTGGTGGATTCTCGCAGCCTTTAATGGCGCATCTCATCGAATCCGGAAAATTGTCGCTCAACGATGTGAAAGAAGCAGAAAAGCTCTTACAGGATCTCGACGAAAAGGAGGCGCAATCATGATCGCGCCTCTGTTCTGGAGCGAAGCCTCGAACCTTCCCTGGGCTGGAATCCTCGCGAACCACCTCTGGCAATCGACGGTCATCGCCGTGATGGTGTGGCTGCTCGCGCTCACCCTGCGCAAGAATTGTGCTCACACGCGATACAGATTGTGGATGGCCGCCTCTGTGAAGTTCCTGGTGCCCTTCTCGCTCTTCATTCAGGCCGGCGAATGGCTGCGCCCAATCGTTGCGGCACCGGCGCAAACGCCTGCGGCGGCGTCCGCAATGGAGCAGATCGCCCGGCCATTTCCACAGGGCGATGCATTTGCTGCCGTGGGAACCGGAGCGATTTCAGCTCCTTACGGCGTGGCATTTCCGCTGCTTGCGGCGTTGTGGGCCTGTGGTTCTCTCATCGTCGCATTTTCCTGGTGGCGAAAGTGGCGTCGGCTGCGTCTGGTTGTACGAGCCGCAAAGCCACTGGCGCTTGGGTTGAATTTACCGGTGTACTCCTCTTCGACGTTGCTGGAACCCGGCGTGTTTGGAATTGTTCGTCCCGTTCTGATGCTGCCCGAAGGGATTCTGGGCTGCTTGACGAGCGAACAATTGGATGCGGTTTTGCGCCATGAGATGTGTCATATCCGGCGACGGGACAACCTGACATTTGCTATCCACATGGTGGTAGAGACGCTTTTCTGGTTTCATCCGCTGGTGTGGTGGATCGGAGCGCGCCTGGTGGAGGAGCGCGAGCAGGCGTGCGATGAAGCGGTGCTTCGGTCCGGCAGCAAGGCAGCTGTTTACGCCGAGGGGATTCTCAACGTATGCAAATCCTACGTCGAATCGCCACTGGGATGCGTCTCCGGCGTGAGCGGAGCGGATCTGAAGAAGCGCATAGCCCGCATCATGGCAAAGCATATGGGGCAACATCTAAGTGTTCGGCGGAAATTGATTCTCACGATTGCGGGCATTGTGGGCTTGGCTCTGCCCGTCGCGATTGGCTTGTTGCACGCAACGCAGGGCCACGCGCAATCAGCCAGCGTAGCGCAGTCGCCCATGCCTGAATGGCAGAAAAAGGCCGGGGGCAAGATGTCTTTTGAAGTTGCCTCGATCCACCAAAGCAAACCGGGAACGTTTACGCCGCCCAACTTCGCCCTGGACGATCTCGATGCTTTCGACGGAGAGAACCCGCACGGCCGCTTCTATGCTGATTTTCCGCTTGAGGTCTACATCGAGTTCGCGTATAAGCTTCATCCCACCGCGAAGGAGACCCATACCCTGCTTACGCCCCTGGACAAGTGGATATCGTCGGATTCCTACGTGATTCAGGCAAAGGCGGAAGGGAGTCCGACCAAGGACCAGATGCGCCTGATGATGCAATCGCTCATAACCGACCGCTTCGGCCTGTCGGCTCACTATGAGAACCAGGAGGTATCCGTTCTCTTCCTGGAACTGGATAAACCTGGCACGACGGGGCCCAATTTGCAACCGCATGCGAAGGGAACTCCTTGTGATGTCAAGCTTCCACTTCCTGAGCCGGGTGCGCCGGTCAAGCCAGGGGATGTGTTCCCAATTATTTGCAACGCCGTCATGCTTGAGTCCCAGCCGAACCATGCCATGCTGCTTGGCTCGCGTAATGTAACCATCAATTCAATTGCAGGAGCTCTTCCCAGCGTTGAACGGCTGGGTCGCCCGATCGTGGATAAGACGGGCTTGACCGGAACTTTCGATTTCACGCTGGAATGGATGCCGGAACCCGATAATGCAGGGGCGCCTGGCGCAGCCGTTGCGCCTGAGTCGCAAACTCCTTCGTTTATGGAAGCAGTGAATGAGGAACTGGGTTTGAAACTCAAACCGGGGAAGGCGACTCTACCGGTACTGGTTGTCGATCACGTTCAGCGGCCGTCAGAAAACTAGATTTCGATGCCCGAAGGCCGCCTGCGGCCGGCGCTCTCCTCCCGTTGAAAAAGGTTCATGCTTGCTTACTTGTCGGCTTGGAAGTCGGCGCCGGTGGTGACGGTTTCCCAAGCGGCAATTTCCTTGTCCCATTGCGCGAGCTTGTCGCGAAAGCGGGTGAGGGCGATCTTGCCCAGGATGAGGTGCAAAGGTGGTTCGGACGCGTCAGCGGCGGTGAGGATGGCTTCTACGGCCTTTTGCGGGTCGCCGGGCTGCTTGCCGGATTGCGATTGGAGATAGTCGCGGGCCTTGCCGGCAGTGTCTTTGTACTCGGGCAGCTCTTTTGCGGCGAGTTTGCCGGAGCGGCCGAGGAAATCGGTGCGGAACGGGCCGGGTTCGACGATGGTGACGTGGACGCCGAGGGGTTTCATTTCGGCGGCGAGGGCTTCGCTGAAGCCTTCGACGGCGAACTTGGTGACGTTATAGAAGCCCCATCCAGCGCCGCCGATAAGGCCGCCAATGGAGGAAAGATTGAAGATGTGCCCTCTGCGGCGCTGGCGGAAATGGGGTAGAAACGCGCGCGTGGTGCGGATGAGTCCGTAGATATTGGTTTGGAACATGGGCTCGAATTCGTCTTCGGAAACCTCTTCGATGGCCCCGTTGACGCCGTAGCCGGCATTGTTTACGAGGACGTCGACCTGGCCGAAGGCGGAGATGGCCTGGCTGGCGATGAACTCGATCTCGGCGGCCTTGGTGACGTCGAGCGCGAAGGTGCGGGCGGTGTCGGGGTAGTGCTGGATGAGGTCGTCGAGCTTGGAGACGTCGCGGGCGGTGGCGATGACGCGCTCGCCGCGCCGCAATGCTTCGTGAGCGAGCAGAAGACCGAAGCCGGAAGAACTTCCGGTGATGAACCAAACGCGGGAAGTGGCGGGATTTGCCATGAATGCCTCTCGTGGTGCCGGCGAGAAGCCGCGGCAACCGTGAATTGGATGCCTGGATAGGTGCTGCCGTCGCAGAGCGTGGTGTGCCGCTACAGCATGTGCAGCGCCCAGCTCTCGAGCCACGCGCGCGAGATCGCTTTCCACGTGTCGTTGAAGTACAGGCTTGTGGCGGTGAGGCCCACACCGATGACGAGGAAAGACGCATAGAGAAACTGCTTCATCACCCGGTTGCGTTTCCAATCCCAGAGGAAAATGAGAACGATGAGAAGCACATTGCCGCCCTCGTAGAACAAGTAAGTGCCGAGGAAGGTGGTTGGGGGAGGCAGGAAGAGGCCCACCATCCGCGAAAAGCCGGCATCGCTGATGCAGACCGTGGCCAGGATGAGCACGCGCCGGTGAGCCGCGGAGTTGCGACGCATGAGAATGCCCCAAGGTAGTAGCACGATCATGCAGAGGACTCCGCTGAAGGCAATCGAAAGGAACTCAGGCGGTAGGGCTCCGGGAGTCTGCAGATTCAGAGCCTGCCAACTGAGCTCGGACCAGGGAGAGATGATGACGACGACGGCCGCCAGGCCAGCCGCGTACCAACCGAAGCGGCGATGGATGCGGACGTTGCCGGTTTCAACCATGAGTACAAGCGCGGTTGCCGTGAGCAGCCACAACGTCGTGGCGATGGCGTGCACGTGCACGATCTTGGGCACCGGCGGCTGCTCATGCAGGTAGTTGTGCAGATCAAAGCCGAATCCGACGCCCACATAGATCCAGAAGATGGCAAGCCAGACGAGTGCGGGGCGGCGATCGTCGCGCGCAGGCCAGGATGCGGTTGTGTGAAGATGCACCCGTGTTGCCCTCCTTCTTGGGGAGAAGACGGAGAAAGAAGCTTCGGTGAGAAGAATCTATTCTTGCACCTTGAGCCGGCGGAAATTATCTTCCTGTGCCGCCGACGGTCATTTTGTCTAGCTTGATGGTGGGCATGCCGACGCCTACGGGGACGCTTTGGCCGTCTTTGCCGCAGGTGCCGATGCCTTCGTCGAGCTTGAGGTCGTGGCCGACCATTGAGACATACTTGAGCGCTTCGGGTCCGTTGCCGATGAGCGTGGCGTCGCGGACGGGGGCGGTGATTTTGCCGTCCTCGATGAGGTAGGCTTCTGACGCGGAGAAGACGAACTTGCCGTTGGTGATGTCGACCTGGCCGCCGCCGAAGTTGACGGCGTAGAGGCCGCGCTTGACGGAGCGAAGAATGTCTTCAGGTTCGTCGTCGCCGGCCAGCATGTAGGTGTTGGTCATGCGGGGCATGGGGATGGACTGGTAGCTTTCGCGGCGGCCGGAGCCGGTGTTGGCTGCTCCGGTGAGGCGGGCGGAGAGCTTGTCGGTGAGATAGCCCTTCAGAATGCCGTTTTCGATGAGAGTCGTTTCCTGCGTGGCCGAGCCCTCGTCGTCGACGTTGAGTGAGCCGCGGCGGCCGGCGATGGTTCCGTTATCGACGACGGTCACTTTGGAGCTGGCGACGGACTGACCGATCAAGCCTGCGAAGGCGGAGGTCTTCTTGCGGTTGAAGTCGGCTTCGAGGCCATGGCCTACGGCTTCATGGAGCAGAATTCCTGGCCAGCCCGGCCCGAGAACGACTTCCATTTCGCCGGCGGGGGCGGGGACGGCGCTGAGTTGAAGAATGGCGCAGCGGGCGGCTTCGCGGGCAAGGTGCTCCGCACTCTTAGTTCCTGTAAATTGTTGCAAACCGGCACGGCCGCCACCGCCTGCGGAGCCCTTGGTGGTGAGGGAGCCTTCTTTGGCGATGACGAAGACGTTAAGGCGGCAGAGCGGCTGCGTGTCGGAGGCGAAGGCGCCGTCGGATGCGGCGATGAGGATACGGCGGAGTTCTTCAGAGTAGCCGGCGCGGACCTGGACGATGCGGTTGTCGAAGGCGCGTGCGGCGCGATCGGCTCTGAGGATGAGTTCGAGGCGTGCAGCCAGGTCGAGGTCGAAGCCGCCGAGAGGAACGGGGTAGAGATCGGCGACGGGAGCTTCCACGAAACCTTGGACGGTTTGTTTCGCGGGGGCGGAGGCGATGAGTGCGGCGGTGCGGGCGGCGTGGAGCAGGCGTTCGGGACTGAGATTGTCGGTATAGGCGTAGCCGGTGCGCTCGCCGGAGAGAACGCGGATGCCGCAACCGGCACTGTTGCCCTGAGATGCGGATTTGACGATTTGCTCGTCGACGCCGAGAGAGGTGGCGGTGACGGCCTCGAAGTAAAGGTCGGCGTAGTCGCCGCCGGCGGCAAGGGCTTCGCCGAGACAGCGTTCGAGAAGGCGCTCGGTGATGCCGAATTTGTCGAAGAAATAGCGCTTATGGCTCAGGTGGGGAGAAGAGGCCGGAGAACTCATCGTCCTTCCAGTCTACGCCGATCGCGATACCTACTCCGATGGATTTCGGGCATTGAGTGCTGTTGCCGAATCCTCACCCATGCTGGTATGGTTTCCCGGTAAATCGCTTTAGCTGCATTGGAGATCTGTATGGAAATCCGCAGGACTCATATCGCCAAGGGCATTGGCGCGTGTATCCGGTTTTTCGCCTTCGCTCCTTTCCTTTTGATCGCGCTGCCGGTCTGCAATGCGCAGGTTCAGATGCAGGTGACGGATAAGAATTATCTCGACACGCAGGGGTTTAGCGTATTTCTCTACGACAGCACGTACCACCCTGTTTTCGTCGACCAGAAGAATACGGCGATGGAGATGATTTTGCACGGGCAGCGTATCGCCACGAATGGCGATGTGCGCCTGATGCCGACGCCTGAGCAGTGGGACCTGGTGGCGACGCTCAAAGGGCGTCACGCCGATAAAGAGACCAGCCGACTTACTGCAGACCTCGCGTTCCCGACCTTCGATTTGAGTTACACCCTCGAAGTTGCAGCGGAGCCGGGCGGCGTTAAGGTCAGCATCAATCTCGACAAGCCGCTGCCGGAAAAACTGGCCGGACGCGCTGGGTTCAACCTGGAGTTTCTGCCTTCGATCTACATGGGCAAGGCTTACCTGGTGGATGGAAGCAAGGCCGGCATTTTTCCGCGAACGCCGAACGATCCAATGGTGAAGGTGTTGCCGCTGGCGGATGAGCCGAAGAAAGCCTACTACCTCGAGGATTGGGACAAGGCCAAGGGGTACACGCAGCCGTTGCCATTTGCCGAGGGCAAGAGCATCACTCTGGGCGTTGACGACGCGTTGGCTCGGATCAATGTGAAGTCGGATACAGCCGACTTGATGCTCTTCGACGGACGCGATCGTGCGCAGAACGGATGGTTTGTTCTGCGTTCGTTGATTCCGGCAGGGAAAACCACAGGCGCCATCGTGTGGCACATCCGGCCGGATGTGATTCCAAACTGGACGCGGCCACCGATGATCGCGCACAGCCAGGTTGGTTATGCGCCTGGGTTCTCCAAGGTTGCGGTGCTCGAACTGGATCCGAAGTACGACGGGCCGAAGACGGGGAAAGTGCTGCGCCTGATGGAGGACGGAACGTACAAACAGGTCTTCGAGGGTCCGATCACGCCCGCGACCCATTGGCTGCGGTATGTCTATTCGAAGTTTGACTTCACGCCGGTGAATGATCCTGGCCTCTATGTTATTGAATATGCCGATCAGCGAACGGCGTCGTTCCCCATCTCCAGCGACGTTTACGCCAACATCTGGCAGGACAGCCTGGACCATCACCTGGCAGAACAGATGGATCACGTTTCGGTGCGCGAAGGGTATCGGATCTGGCACGGCGCTTCGCACCTGGACGATGGGCGCATGGCGCCGGTTGTCGGCGACCAGTTCGATGGCTGGAATCAGGCCACGGCAACAGATGGCAAGTGGAAAGGCGGCGATCACATTCCGGGGATGAACGTGGGCGGCTGGTATGACGCGGGGGACTACGACCTGGAGGAGCCTGCGCAGTTGAGCGTGATTCAGAGCCTGGCTCTGGCGTATCGCGAGTTCAATCTGAAGTACGACGAGCTCACGGTGGACGAGACCACACGCGAAGTTGAGATGCACCGTCCCGATGGCGTGCCGGATACGGTCGAGCAAGTCAAGCATGGCGCGCTGCTCATTTTGGCGCAGTTCCACAACATCGGCCACGCGATCCGCGGCACGCACGAGCCGGATCTGCGGCAATATACGCACCTGGGCGACGGCGCCTCGAAGACAGACGGGCGCATCTACGACCCGAAGCTCGGACCGAACGAGGTGAAGGGCGACTACTCCGGAAGACCGGACGACCGCTGGATTTTCACTTCGAACAACCCGTTCTTCCAGTGGAACGCGATTGCGGCGCTGGCTGCTGCGGCCGATGTGCTGAAAGGCTACGACGACGCACTTGCGAAAGACTGCCTTGCGACCGCGATCAAAGCATGGAACGACGAGAAGGCTCATCCGACACCTATGGGCGGAGCGTTTGGCGGAGGCGCACCCACGGGCGTGCTGGCCGCGTCTCAAGGTTCGGTGGCGAGTCGCAATGGGAGCAAGAGCACGGGCGCTTCGACAAGCCCTGCTCCCGCAAATGCGGTTCCGGCTCCGCCGCCGAATCCTGAGCGCGGTGCGTTCATGGCCAACCTCGACTGGGCCGCGGCTTTGGAGTTGACCATTGCCACCCATGGAGGTGAGCCGTACAAGTCGCGAGTCAAGGAGTTGTTCCCGCAGGTGATCACACCGCAGCAGATGGGCTTCCGGGGGTGGACAGCGGTTCGGGCGTTACCGTATCTGGACGCAAGCGCGAAGGAGCAACTGCATGATGCGGTGAAGACCTACATGGCTGGCCTCGATAAGGAGCTCGACGCCACTCCGTTCGGGGTGCCACCAAGTGTCGGGACGTGGGGCGGATCGGGCGCCGTGGTCGACATGGCCATCCGGATGTACTTTCTGCACAGGACGTTTCCCGATCTGGTGGGCCCGGAGTACACGCTGCGCGCCGTCAACTACATTCTCGGCACGCACCCGGTTTCAAGCACTTCGTATGTGGCGGGTGTGGGTACGGTTTCGAAGACGAAAACGTACAGCAACAACCGTGCCGACAATGCGTACATTCCGGGCGCGGTGATTCCTGGATACATCGTCATCAAACCCGATTTTCCGGAATGCATCGACGATTTCGGATTTCTCTGGTTCGAGGACGAAGCCGTTGTGGCGGGGTCGGCGAGCTGGGTTGTGGCCGGCAATGCTGCAGACGCGATTCTTCACGAAGCGAAGCGGGTTGAGTGATGGGAGCGCCCGGGCGACGGGCGGCTCGCCCGATCAGTCGTGCTCGCTGGGCCGGGAAGGTGTTTGCGTCTTGCTGAAATGCACATGCATTGGTGCAAAGCGTCCAAGGAAAAAAATAAAAAAAGGGTATTTCTGTAAAGAAATTCCCTGCTTTCAGTGGTTTACGGAGCACCATGCGCCGCAAATTCTAGATTCGAAAGGACTTCTTTGCAGATTCTAGAGCCTAAAGGACTTACGGGCGCGGTTTTGAGCCTCGACCGGGGAGCTGCCGAGACGCCGGTTGCGTTTCCGAGCGCGTGGGCACAGTGGCGAAGGCGACTGAAGGTCGTCGTTTGAGCCTGACTCGACTCGGGGCGGCGGAATTCTGGCTGACTTGAGGGCACGACGGCGTCTCCGGTTGCGGTATTTTCCCAGTACATCTTCGAGTGTGCGCCGGAGGGGACTAATTATGTGCAAGGGGAAGTGGCGATTTTTGCACGATTGGAATCAGTGGGACGCGGCGTCCTCGGAGGGCAACTGCCGGAACGCGCTCGACAGTGGTGGTCGATGAGTGGTTCGGCCTGTTAACCGGCCAATCTCTGCCCATTATCCGGTGAGGCCGTAAGAGACGCTTCAATGCCGATCGCCATGTTCTTCGCGAACCGTGATCCAGGCATCCCGACACGCATTCCGGCATCAGCTGAGCGCGTTCCAGAACGACCCCACAATAGTTCCAATACATCCGCGGCTCATCATGGGCTCTTGGCGTCACTGCTTGCAGGAACTCCTGCGGTATGCAGCAGGAACACAAACGGACGGGCGAAGTTGGTTAGCGCATTGTCTTTTCGAAGTAGCGTACCGTCTTTGTTCCCCCGTGCATGGCGGCTTGCCCTACTTCCTTAAAGCCCATCGCCAAATGAAATGCTTCCGACGCCGGGTTTGGGGGTTCGATATTTACCTCACAGACCACACGACGCTGCCCAGCATGCTGTGCCATGACAAAGAGATCGTCGTAGAGGCTTCTGGCAGTGTCCTGATAGTGCGTTGCTGACTAATTGCGCTCCAGCGGTATCCCGGCGTCCCTGATTTCGTCGGCGGTTGCTGCGCGAACGCTAAAGGTAGTTTCGTATACGATTTCCGTATCCCCATAAACTCGCAAAATGTGTTGTCCCGATTCTGGAATGAATGTACTCGCATACGCCATAACAATCCGTTTACCTGGCACGCCTCGTAAGAGACCGGGCGCGGTATAGCTCAATCTATTTCCGCTTGGAGCCGTAAGGGTAAAGTAGCTTTGATTTTGGCTAGCATCGGTCTCCGGTGGTGCAAAGCCTATAAGAAAGCTGACGGACGTTGATGCTCCCAGAACCGGAACGAGGATTTCCACATGCGGAGCCATGCCGTAAAACCCAAGAATGGTTACTTTGCCGCCAATCTCGGGCCTTATTCCTTCGCAGATAATGCAAAATTCAGAGTTTGGAAACGGCATGAGCGTGGACCGGGGACCTCAATGGCTTCAAATGAGGAGAAGCAATAGCGGTTGATAGAAGAGTGGATTGAATGCTGGACTCGACAAAATAGTAGAGAACGATGGAGCCGGCCATTGGCACCGACTGCTGGCCGAATTGGACGGCGAGCATCGAGATTCCTGTCGTTCGCTTGACGGGGGGCGCGGCAAGGAATCGACCGGCTATATTCCATTGAGCCAAAGCCAAGACGAGACCAACCGATGCAGCAATGATTCGTGCCTGATGCACATCGACATCTTTTCGAAGCATTATCGCTAACAGAATTCCAGCCGGAACAGCCGCCAATCCGGCGCTTGCCCATTGAGCCCAGGTCCGTAAAATCTCACGCCAAGAGAAACTGTATCGTGCCATTGCGAGGACCCTTCCACGATGAAATGATGTCGTCTAGTGCGAGTCTGATTAGCGCGTTTAGAAAAAGCAGTCCGAGTATCACCATGACAATGAACACCAAGATAAAATCAATCTGCTCGAAGTAAAACCCGACAGTGGTATTTGGAAACATGGCCCGAATTGAGTGTTCAGCCAACCAAAAAGCGCCGCAGATGATGACGGCGCCAAGGCAATGTTTGATGGTCTGTTTTATGATCGGCCACATTCGCATAGTAGCCTATAACACAGAGGTGCCATTTGTGCACCAACATTTTAATTGACGCCCAAAAGGTCGTTTAGGCTCCAAATTCGGTCTGCAATCCCGGCCTCCATTGCAGGGCTGATTCTCAGTGCTTGATGGCGACGGCAAAAGTTGTAGTAGGCAAACCACAGAGAATAAGCAGCTTCTAAGTTATCCCACTTCTTCGAGAATGCGTTCGTGAGCCGCGTCCTGCGGCGCATTCCCATCCTGATCGACAGGTTTTGCCGCTCGATATGCGACGTGCAAATCCGCCTCTTGTCGGGGTTCCCCATGATCTTTACTGGGACGGCCTCCACGACTTCACCGGGGCTGTAGCGCTGCTCGCCCTCGCGGGGGACGCGTAGACCTTGATGAGTTGAGCGAAGCTGGCGCGCCCCCTCAGCTGGCTTTTGACGGCTCTGACGTAGGGCTTGAATCCGTCGCTGGTCAACTGAAAAGGGTCGTCGGCCACGGCTCCGGCCAGCTTTGCGATGAAATGCTCTGTCGCGGGTGCGTTTCTCTTGCCGAGGTAGTGCGTGATTACGAGCTTCGTTTTCCGCTCCGTCGCGACGAAACAATAGGCATCGCCGATCTCCGCAGAGTCCTGCTCATAGGCTGTCTTGTGGCCCCCTTTCTTGCCGACATAGCCCCAAATCTCATCGACTTCAACATCACGTACCCGCAGATTTTGGAACTTCTCATCCATCAGCCGCTGGCAGCGCTCCCCGGCCAGGACGAGCAACCGGAGAATAGTATCGCGGTGGACGCTGGTCACCCGCTCCACGCTACGAACGCTCATTCCTTCCAAGAGCAGTCGCAGGATGCTCACAGCCTGGTCAAGAGGCAGCCGCATTTCGTCCAAGGGGCGTTCGTGTTCCTCGGTATAGGTCTTGCGGCATTGGTTGCAGCGGAAGCGCTATAGGCCGTTTCTGTGCTTCCCAAAGCGCTTGCAGGAGGTTTGGCAGGAGTGGCAGGTCATGGGACTTTTCCTTGTTTTTTGGGAGGAAAAGCCTCA
>Ga0182016_10002407_pt1 | contig 22040 bp, 20 predicted proteins | sample 712S2MmetaG_FD_120491 | JGI IMG/M metagenome (GOLD analysis project Ga0182016, IMG submission 120491) | Permafrost microbial communities from Stordalen Mire, Sweden - 712S2M metaG | ecosystem: Environmental > Terrestrial > Soil > Wetlands > Permafrost | place: Sweden: Stordalen | collected... | reverse complement strand
CTTATTACCGTGACTAATTGAATCCGTCAACATCGAGTCTTTCCGATTTCGAAATCGTGGCGGAAAGAGACCTCACGGAGTCGCGAGCGAAAACGACAAGATAGGTTGCCTTTCGCCGAATCCCATGCTGAACTTTCAATGGTCTAGGTCGAGAACCAATTTGGATTTTCAGCGGGGGCGATTCGCATTCTGCCAGTTTCCATTTTCAACACACTGGATGCGAGCACGATTTTGGCGCGGTTGGATGACCGTCTCGCCACCGCCGCTCCATCCGTGCGCACAGGCTGGACCAGCCGGGCGCTGGTTTACGAAGCCGTCGCCTCTTTGCGGCTGGATGGATCGTATGTATCCGCGCATGACTTAGTGCTCCGGCTGAACAATACGTTGAACCGGGTGCCCGATCAAGACCTTGGGCGGGCCAAGGATATCCACGATATGCTCTCGACCCTGATCCGCCAGCCCCCGCGCCATCTCTTTAAAGCGCAGAGGGTCCTCGCCCTTACCCGGCTTCGCTTACAAAGCCGCGTCGTCGATCATCCGGATTTGCCGGAATGGCTGCAAGACCGCATCCATACTCCCAAAGAGATGAGCGAGGCGCTTGAAGACGCGTTGCCGCCCTCGGTCGTCTCCACTTGGGAGTCTTTGCCGCCGGTGAACGCCGCCGCCGAAATTATCGCCAACTGGCACAAAAGCCGGGCCGCCGATTGCATCGGCGCCGCGGCGGGCAGGGCGCTCGCGATGGCGTGGCTGTATCGCTCCGGGCTCACCACGTCCTACTCCTTCTTGCCATCGGTGGGGTTTCTGGGGGCGGCGTCCGAGTATCGGCCGGACTTTGCTGTTTCATGGCCGGAGAAATTCTTGAAAGCATGCAGCCGAGCTGCGGAGTGGGGCTTCAAACTCCACACCCACTTGACGCTGGCGCACCGCCGTCTGCGTGACGCGGCGCCGCAGAGACGTTCAACCTCTCATATGGCGGCGCTAATCGATTTTCTGATCAGCACGCCCGCCGTGTCGGCCAGTGCGGTAAGTCGAAGCTTGGACATAGAGCCTTATGCCGCCCGTACCATGCTGCACGCTCTTGAAGACCGCGGGCTGGTCCGTGAGATGACGGGCAGGGGGTCTTTTCGTCTCTATTCCGCAGCAAGCTTGGACCTCGCGGCATTCAACATGTGATTTCCGCCCACTGCAACGTAAGCGTTTCTGCCATCACCCGCGAACAACCGATCGGAACCCTGGGCTTCTGCGAGAAGTTTGTTCGCATGATTTATTGCTTTTGTTGCACGATTAAGTGCTCTTTATTTGCATCATTAACTGCCATTTGTTACCAGGGGAGACGGTGCCGGAGTGTTTTTCGCACGATTAAGTGCCTGCCGACAGAAGGACAGCCGTCTCTCCGAATGGTCGCTTGGTCCGGCAAACATCAACAAACTTGGCTCACAATTATATGACTTCTTGTGACAACCTTCATAATGTCGCTGTTACAATTGTGATGCTCAAATCTCCTGGAACGCCTTTCATAAGCGAATCTTTAACCATGTGATGCTAGAATCGAACAGGAATCGGGTGCCCGCGACACAAGGAGACAGTGCACATGAAAAATCTGCTCGCCGCGACTGCCGTGGTCTGGCTGGGCCTAGTCCCTGGTCAGGCCGCCCTTGCGCAGACTGCCAATGCTCCCACCGGCCAGGGACAGCCCGGCGACTCCGCAATGGACCTGGCGAAAAATGATCGCCAGAAATACCTGGAGCAGGGGTTCAACATGACGCAGAAACTGGAATTCAACCTTGACGCCAAGACCGGAACGGCGAGACTCGTGGGCAAGGGCCGCGTTGACATGGACAGTGATCTGAGCCACATGGATCCGGGGGGCGGCGCGTTCGTCGAGGTCTACTTCCTCATACCCCCGGATGACCCCGCGTTCATGCGATGCAAGGAGCTTCTTGAATCTAATGTGCAAAAGCTGTCGGTTTCCGGCCACGGCTCCTACGAGATTGGCCAGGAGGTTGGTGATCCCGTCATCTTGAGGCTGGATTCGCTAACCAAGTGTCAGTGAATGCTAGATCTGTTAAGTTCCGGCCGACACGGATGCTCGGCGTGGGTTTAGAGCGTACGATATTTGCATTCCGTGGGCACTCGTCCCGTGACAGGCCGCTCCGGGGCGGAAAGCTTAAAAGCTATGGCCTCACCCGGAAGGGCACGTTGCTGGTCAGCGTGCCAAGCGGTGTAGTCACCTGGACCTTGCCGGTGGCGGCTCCCGCAGGTACGGTAGTCGTGATTAACGATCTCGACTCCACGTCGAAGACCGCGTTAGTGCCGCTAAACGTGACGCTGGTCGCGCCGGTCAGATCGGTTCCCAGAATCTTGACGGCGGCTCCCACCTTGCCGGAGGTCGTCTGCGTTTCCACAAACGGTCCCAGACCTACAGAAAGGCTGAAGACCGTGCCAACGTTGTACGTCCCGCCAGAGGATGTTGTCCCATAGAGGTCGCCATTGGTGGCTTGGACTAGCCCCGCGAGGGGGACTTCGCCGTCCGTCGGATATCCCGCAAAGTTGTGTAGCGTCGTCGGCGTGCCGCCGCTTGGGGAGATTCTAAAGACCGTACCGCAGCCCGTGTAAGGATATGTACACGTGCCGCTGCCGCCTTGGGATGTTGTTCCATAGAGGTTCCCATCGGTGGCTTGGACTAGCGCCGCTTCGGGGTACGCGCCATCCGTGCATCCGCTATACTTGCAAAAGCTGTAAAGCGTAGTCGGCGGCCCGCCGCTGGGAGTGATCTTGAAGACCGTCCCATAGCCGTAGGCCCCTCCGTGGTACGTCGTTCCGTAAAAGTTGCCATCGGCACCCTGGACCAGCGCCGCAAGGGAATCGTAACCGTCCCCGCTTTGCGAGCCAAACGTGTATAGCGTCTTCCCCGTGCCGCTTGGAGTGACGCTGAAGAAAATGGTCGGAGCGAAGTTGAAACCTTCCCAGATACCGGACGTTGTCCCGTAGAGGTCGCCATTGGTGGCCTGGACGAGCCCAGCGATGGGAAGTGCGCTTTGCAGCGTCCCGCAAGGGCCCGCATTCCAGCAAAAACTGTCAAGTGTGGTCAGATCGCCGTCGGGGGTTATTTCGAAGACCGTCCCACAGCCGCTAGGACCATAGCCACAGTAGTTGCCGCCCTGGTTCGTCGTCCCATAAAAGTTACCATTGGTGGCCTGCAGCAGGCTAGCAGAGGGGTAGCCGCCGTCCGAGTAACCATTGAAGCTGTACAGCGTCGTCGGCGTGCCGCCGCTTAGGGTCATCTTGAAGACCGTCCCAAAGCCATAGGTCCCGCCCTGGGACGCCGTCCCGAAGAAGTCCCCGTTGGTGGCCTGGGTCAGCCAGCCGCCGCAACCGCTTGAGCAAATCGTCGTCAGCGTCGGCGGCGTGCCGCCTGGGGTGATTTTGAAGGCCGTCCCCCCGGCTGTCCCGTACAAGTCCCCATTGGTGGCCTGGACCAGCCCAGCGGAGGGGCGACCGCCGGTGCCGGTGTTGCTAAAGCTGTATAGCGTGGTGAAAGTCTGCGCCCAGGCCGCCTGGGCCAAAATGATGGCTGGTGCGAGCGCCAGGGCCGCACCCGCCAGCTTGCCGAAAATCCGATCTCGTCTTTGCATGATCCCTCCAAGTAAGCAATTATTAGGAACACCGGCTGCCTTGTGCTTCGCGATTCTCGCGCAATCGCCTCCGGCCCCGTGCCACAGTTCGGTGCATGTGCCTCTTCCTCCGCTGTTCGAAAACATGGGCGAAGCCTCGTTTTTCCCGGCGAAACCAAAAGATGGCCGCCGAATGATGCCGGGGAATGCGCTCTCATTAAGCATTTCGTAAACGCCAGGGCGAAACCGTCATGGCCATTCGAAAAGCCCGAATGGCAAAACGTCCTGCGGCCTCAAGCCCGTCGCGGTGTTCCGCTTCCTCTCCGAAGACTGGTCGCCCTGGATCGCGCTCCTGCGCATGCGCGATCTACCGTAGACGAATCAACTACCGGCACCGAGGACAGCGGCCGATGGAGTGCTGCGGTAAACAAAAGCGCACAGGCACGCTCGGTAAGTATTGCTGCCGAGGCGCTCGCGGACATGCCAGCGGCAAAGCCAAAAAGAATACTGCGCCAATGGGTCGTTCGAGACAGAGATAACAATATGAATAGTTGAACGGCACCGTACATCAACGCGAGGAAGATAGACAGAACCATACACCCGTCTTTTGCTCCTGAACCCAGCACTAGGCGCGGCCACTACCGGACGCTTGCTTAGTGGCGGGCAACCTCCGTCTGCCCGGGACCAGTAAGAACCATCCTGACAATCTGCATCTGCACGCGGCGATTGGCCGTATCCGCCCCTTGCGCAAACATGTAGGCGGTTAGATATCCGTCCGATATCCGTATCTTCGTGAGGAGATCCTCGATCTCCTTCGCCTTTTGCTCGTCGCTCAACGGGAATGTCTGGAAACCACTCCCGTTGGTGAACGCATAGCTATAAAACGGTGCATCGTTGAAGTAGTGATACGTGTTAGGGGACATATCCTGGGTCAAGGGAAAGGATTTCGTCTTGAAGTCGTAGTGTCTAAGCGACAGCAAGCCACCGTCCGACACACCGGCTCCGTTGCCGACCTTCGCGGTGAAATAGTGGTGTCGCGTGTCTTTGTATGCCTGTATCTGCTGATCGATTTGAGGCTTCAAAGCCTGCACGATGTCGCGTTTGCGAAACCCGTCGGCGGTGGAGCGGTATTCCTGCGACGCGGCCATCGCGAGCTTCTCGTAGTCGGGAGGCGATCCCGAAAGGGCATAAAACAGAGCGCCCATCTGATAGCCGCCGTTGAGCTCGACGAACTGAGCATCCGGCACATTGGGGTCCGCCTTCGGCAGATTGGAGAAATTCGGGCCGGGGACGCTAGGCGCCGCATTTTTTGTGGGAACGTCCAGTCCGGGATTCGGGAAGATCGTGGACTTGGGGCTGCTCCTGCAGCCAGCGGCGCAGATGAGCGCGCACACCGTGAAGACGATTGCGACTGCCGGACCGTTGAGCTTTAGTGTCATACCATTGGTTCTCCTCTCTTCCTCTTCACGAAATGTTGCCTGCTGCCAGCGAATGAACCGGCGAGTTCCGAGAACGCCTCCGCATGTGATAAAGCTCGGGCTTCTGACGGGCGTCGCGATCCTGGGTCGAGCCTGTTCTCTTTCCAATTCATGATCCGCCATCAAACCGCTGCCTCGGGGCACTGCGTCACCGACGCGACGCGGACCTGTCCTCTGTGGGGCTAGGCGGAGCCGGCTGGGTGTTTGAAGAGAACGCCGGACCAGATCCTGCTAATATCTCGAAAACCGCGCCCCCCAGTCCCCCGCCGCCACCATTGGCCGTGCCGTAGAGGTTGCCTTGGGCGTCAAAGACCAGACCGCTCATAGGTCCCGCGGCTTCAGTTCTACCGAAGTGATGCAGCACCGTCTCCGTCCATTCGCCGCTGGCGTTTGGCGTCAGCTTGAAGACCGTGCCAACCAGATACATACCGCCGCCAGCGGTCGTGCCGTAGAGGTTGCCCGCCTTGTCGAGGATCACGCGGGCATGGGGCGCGGCCCCGTCCTTGCTGCGGAGGTTGAAGCTGTGCAGGATCGTCTCTTTCCATGTGCCATTGGCGCCCGGTGCCAGCTTAAAAACGGTGCCGCCGACGCCCATCTCATATGCGCCGCCGTGTTCAGTCGTGCCATAAAGGTTACCTGCCGCGTCGAAGGTCAGGGCGGCGTGGGGAGCGTATCCATCCCCGGCGTTCCTGTCGAATCTGTGCAGCACTGTCTGCGCCCACACTCCGCCGGGGCCGCGTGTCAGCTTGAAGACGGTGCCATCGCCCGCCTGATCGCCACCCACCATGGTGGTGCCGTACAGACTACCAGCCGCGTCGAAGATCAGGCCGGCGCAGGGGAGTGCGCCATTGTTAGAGGTAAAGCCGAAGTTATAGATGTTGGTCTCGCTCCAGGCGCCATTGGGAGCCCGCGCCAATCTGAAGACGGAGCCGTACCCTGGAGCGTTTGGGGTAGTCTGCGGGACCGTGCCGTAAATGTTGCCTGCCGCGTCGAAGATCAGGTCCGACTCGGGCCAGCCGTACAAGGAGAACACAGTCTCCGACCACACGTCGTTGGGACCGGGCGTCAACTCGAAGACGGTGCCCTGTCCATTAGTACCGCCATGCGAAGTTGTGCCCCAGAGGTTGCCGGCCTTGTCCAGAACCAGCCGTGCGGTAGGCTCAACACCGTCCTTCTGGTCGTAGTGGAAGGTATGCAGAACCGTGTTCGACCACTTGCCGTTCGGACCGGGAGACAGCCTGAATACGGTTCCACTACCCCCGGAAGCGCCTCCCTCTTTGTTTATGCCGTATAGGTTGCCATGGGTGTCGAAGATCAGGTCGGACCAAGGGCTCCCTCCGTCGGCGCCGCCGGTAAAAACATACAATACGCGCAGGCTGCCGGGTTCTTGCGGTGCGGGCGGTGCAGGCCCCGAGGGGGGAGACGGATTCGCGGGGCTCGACGCAGCCCGTGGCGGGGCAGGCGGCGCGGCTTGAGAGCCGCCGGAGGAGGAGGAAGATCTCACCGAAGCTACGATCTCGTTCAAATACTCCGGCGTGTAGCCAAATGTCCAATACACCTTACCGTTTGCGATCCAGAACCACCAGGGAGACCCCGCGTGCCGCAACTCCCTAAGCTGAGATATGTCGACATCGTCATTCTGTGTGAGGATCTCGTCGAGTCTCTGTGTCGTACGAACAAAGTCGTTCCATATGCCGACGCGCGTGTTATCCTGCCGCAAAGGGGGGGCGCGAAGGGCCTGGTTCATATAGCTCAAAAAGTCTGGGACGGATCGCGATTGCATCGCCTGCACCACCTGATCGGGGTTGTCCGTTTTCAGGTTCATGGGGTAGTAACGGAATTGCACTCCGTTGACCTGCGCGCGGTCCTTAAAGAATTCCTTGGAGGGGGAGGATGTCTGCGAAACGAAGGCGTACAGAGCGGGTCCCGATCCGTCCGCTGTGAATCGGCCCCCTTCCAGAAGCGTCTTCAGTTCCGCCGCGGCAGCCGTGATCTCGCCGGCCGCAGCAGAGCCGGCAGTTTCTTGCGTCCCAGCGGCAGACGCTTTCACCGAGGCAACGATTTCAGCCATCCTCTCCGGGCTGTAACCAGTGGCCCAAAAAACCTTGCCGCTCCCAATCCAGAAAAAGGACGGAGTCGTGAGATCGCCAAGGCCATTTTCAGCCATAAGCTTCTTCAGTCTGTTGAACCTATAAGCCAGGTCGTTGAGGGCTGAGTCACGCATTGGATCAGGCCCTGGCGGCACGCGAAGAGTACGATCCATGTAGCTCAAGAAGTCCGGCAGGGACCGGGATACCGTTGCCCGCACATATTGGTCTCGATTGTCCCTGTTGTTCGGGATAGCGTTATAGCGGAATTGGACGCCGCCGAAGCGGGCGCGGTCCTCAAAAAATGCCTTAGACCACGGACAAGTTTGAGAGTTCCACACGTAGAGCGCCGGCCCTGCCCCCTCCGGCGTATATCGGCTGCCTTCCAAGATCGCTTTCACTTCCGTCGTGTCCGTGAGGATTTCGCCGCTGGCGCATTGGTGCCAAGAAGCGTTGAAATTGCGGCAGCCGTTGGTCTTTACCGCGGCGGCGGTGATTTGACCACTGCTCGTGGGGGCAGAACTCACGCCGACCTGGGCGCGGCCCGTTGCGCGTAATGCCCCAAATGCCGCGACTGGCAAAAGGAACCGTATGATCGCTCTATTCCGACGTGTCATTTCAAATATCTCCTGTCCGCCGGTCCGTGAAGAAACGGACGGGTCAAATCTTCGAAGGGAATGCTCCGCATCCTCATCAGACACCCGCCGCCGACCGTTGTTGGCGGCATTCAGCGCACAGGTTATCTCCGGGGCTTAACTCTCTTCCGCAGTTCATACAGAAACGATCTACTAGGCTGGTGGGTTGTTTGGGTACATTCTCGCTTGTCGGGCGCTTGAGGACGCGCGTAGCCAGGAATAGGCTGGCAAGGACGATAACGAAAGCGCCGTAGCCGAAGGAAAATGACAGCCACTTCATCGCTTCAGCCACGCTCCCTCCGATGTGGCGGAAGAACGTGTTGAAATCCGACCAGATTACAAAGACGGCGATCACCAAATAGCCAAGCGGCATCGCGTAGAGATACTTGGCCTTCTGATTCCGGATGAACGAAGCGCCGAAAGGCGCCACAATCGCCAAAAGACCGAGCAGGCCGAACAGGCCGTGGCTGGCGGGAGTTGTCACGATATTGGTATTCGGGTCGAGCCCGACGAGATCCCAAAACGTAAACGATTTGGACACGTTCGATATGCTTTCGCTCATTGTCAGGGCTGGCGTGAAAAACCATGCGATCCAGAGGAGGGTAGCGGCGATTAGCGTCGCCTTTCCCATTCGGACTGCAAGCGCGCCGACTCCCTGTCGGGCTTTCTCGACGACCACCTTTCCATGCTCTTGCGCCGCGCCACCGATCTGCTCTAGCTTCTCCCTGGCTGCCTGTTGGGGGTCCACAGCGGTAAGGCGCGTGATGAAACCCGCACCATCAAGTTCGATATCGACAGCCATGTTGATCGCCGGAGCGACCTGTGACTTCCAGGCGCTTTCCAGCGTGAAGGTCTTCTGTTGGCCGTCAGCGACCAACAGCCCCGGACTGGTGTCCGGCGTCTTGATAATCGTTCCCCTGATTTGTGTTGTCATGTCTGGTATCTCCTCTGTCGTTTTATTGGGCGCAATTCCTTGGTGCGGAAGCCGCAGCAGCAGGAACCCAGCCCGGCGAAACATTGGGTTGTCCTGAAAAAGCCAGATTATGAATGCCGTCGAATGAGGTACTGGTATTCTTAGAACTGATGGGGGAGCAGCGCCCCTTCCTCACGGTTAGCCTATTTCCAGTGGCACATGCGGCGGCAAGAGAACGGGCGACGTGAGCCGTTAAAGACGTTTGGTTGGTGGGTTTGGTTACCGGGATTCTCTGTTTTTGATTCTCGGAAGACGTGTTCGCTCGCGACGATCGTGTGTCGACGACGGAGCGATCTCCCCGAGCAACCCCTTGAGCGCACGCACGCTCCGCTCCAGCGTCGCCACTTCTTCGAGCGCCCGGCTCTTGGTGGCGGCCGGAGCACCGGCCGTCATGGGGTTCGCGATTCTCGCGGAATCGCCCTTTTCGAGTCCCGCAAGAAGCTCCGAGAGCGTGACCCCCAGAGCGCTTGCGACCCTCAAAATGCTCAGGAAACTGACATTCTTCTCGCCCCGTTCGAGATGCCCCATGTAGGTCCGGTGCACTCCGGCGACATCGGCAAAGGCCTCCTGGGACCATCCCCGCCGCGTCCGCAATTCCCGAATCCGCACTCCCAGCCGCCGCAGCGCATCGTCCATCCTTCCAGCGTGCGAGAATGCCTACTTTTCGGTCTACAGCACGATCAATAGCCACTACATCGATAGCATACATGAAAGCTCCCTCGGACTTCCGGCCCCGCCCGAACGTTCGGTGCATGTCCTTTCTCCTCCGCTACTGGAAAACGTGCGCGGCCCGTTCTTCGGGGAACCAGCTATGAAACTGAAAGGTAGCCGCGAGTTGCGTGAGGCAATGCTCGATTGCTACGATTCCGAATGATACTGGTTCATGCGTTCTCATTAAGCATTTCGTAAACGCGAAGGAGAAACCGTCATGCCGCTTCACAAAACCCGAGCGGGGCACGGTTCCTGCCGTGCGGAACCACCGCATGGTGCGCCGGACGAGAGGCGGACGCTCGATGCCTTATTCAGCGTGACCTATGAGGAACTGCGCCGTCTGGCGTCTGCCGTACGGCGTTCCGACGCGAATGCGACGCTCAGCCCCACGACGCTGGTCAACGAAGCTTGGCTGAAACTCGCGAACTCGCCGGAGTTCGCATCCCAATCCCATCTCCACTTCAAGCGGATGGCCGCACAGGCCATGCGCCAGATTGTGATCGATGCGGCGCGGCGGCGGAGCGCGCAAAAGCGGGGCGGCCGGGAGGCCGTCTTCGTCGAATTCGAAGATTCATGCGACCAGATCGCGTCCTGCGACGAGGAATTGATTGCCCTGGATGCGGCACTGGAAGAACTCGCGCGCCTTAATCCGCGCCAAGCCACGGTGATCGAAGGCCGGTTTTTCGGGGGCTTGGATGTCGCCGAAGCCGCGGCCCTGCTCGAAGTCTCCGAAGCCACAATTCTTCGCGACTGGCGAGCGGCGAGAGCATGGCTCGCGCATGAAATCCGCCGCGCGCGCTGACCTGTGAACGTTCGCAGCATGGAGGGGGGCTCATGGACCGGGACCGTTGGGAGCGAATTCAGTCTGTTTTTCATGACGTGGTGGATCGCCCGGAATCGGACCGCGCGGCATTACTAAAAGCCGCGTGTGGCGGGGACGACGACCTCATGGCCGATGTGGCGGCGCTGCTCCAGGAGGACGCGAGCAGGGCTTCGGTGCTGGATCGCGATCTGGCCCGTATCGCGCATCAGGTGGTCGACGCGCCCCTCAAATCGCTTCCATTGGAAGAGTTCGGACCGTACCGGATCAAGGGCATTCTCGGGGAGGGCGGCATGGGCGTGGTGTATCTCGCCGAACGGGAGGACCTCGGTAGCGAGGTGGCGATCAAGATTCTGCGCGACGCCTGGCTGTCGCCCGCGCGCCTAGCCCGTTTTGAGAGCGAGCAGAGAACGCTCGCCAACCTGAATCACCCCGCGATTGCGCGGTTCTACGACACGGGCGGGCTGGCGAATGGAACCCCGTGGTTCGCCATGGAGTATGTCGAGGGCGCGCCGCTTACAGACTATTGCCGCACGCGCGAATGCTCCATCGAAGAGCGCCTGCGGCTGTTGCGCTCGGTGTGCGAGGCCGTTCAATATGCCCACTCGCAGGCGATCATTCACCGGGACCTGAAGCCATCAAATATCCTCGTGAAAACCGACGGCACGGTAAAGCTTCTGGATTTCGGCATCGCCAAGCACCTCGAAGGTCTCGACGGGGCCGCCGACCAAACCCGGACGGCGTTGCGGCTCATGACCCCGGCCTATGCGGCCCCAGAGCAGATCCAAGGCGGCAGGGCCGCCACCCGCTCCGACGTTTATTCCCTGGGTGTCATTCTCTATGAATTGTTGGCGGGACGGCTTCCGTTCGACCTGTCGAAGAGAACGCCCGGCGAAGCTGAACTCGCCATCGTGCACAGCGAACCGGAGAAGCCGTCCGTGGTGGCGGCCACGCATCCGGGAGTTCCGCGCGCCGGCAAATCTGCGTGGGCCGATCTCGACGTGCTGTGCCTCACCGCGATGCATAAAGATCCCGGGCGGAGATACCGATCCGTTGAAGCCCTGGTTCGAGATATCGATCATTACTTGAAGGGAGAGCCGCTCGAAGCTCAGCCCGATACTCTGCCCTATAAAATCGGTAAATTCGTCCGCCGGAACCGGAGGGCCGTGGCGGCGGCAGTAATAGCATTCACGGTTGTCGCCGTTCAAGCGGCCGTTTTCACGATCCGGCTGGCCCGATCCCGCAACGCGGCGCTGGCCGTAACAGCCCGCACGCAGCGGGTCGAACGGTTCATGATGAATTTGTTCGAGGGAGGCGATAACGAGGCCGCGCCGTCAAACCAACTGCGGGTGACTACATTGCTTGACCGTGGTGTCAGGCAGGCCGGCGCATTGGATTCCGATCCGGAGACTCAGGCTGAGCTCTACGAAACCCTCGGAAGCATGTACCAGCAGCTCGGCGATTACCAGAAGGCAGACCGGCTTCTGCTCGCCGGACTTGATAAGGCGAAAGCAGCGGCGGGTCGCGGCAATCCGAAGGTCGCGTCCGCCCTGGTTCAGCTAGGCGTGTTGCGCGCGGACCAGGCCCAGTACCAGGATGCGGTGCGATTGCTGCGAGAGGGACTAGATACCGCGAGCCGTAACCTGCCGCCAGACGATCCCACAGCGCTGGACGCAAAAGCAAACTTGGCGCGTGTGCTGACGCAAAGCGGCTCATACAAGGACGCAATCCCGATACTCGAAGACGTTATTCAGGTCAAGCCAGCAGGTGAAACTGGCGCTTACATTCTGAGGGAAGGTCTGTCCACGCTTAGCGTTGCCGAGTACTATGCCGGGCACTACAAAACCTCTGAATCTCTCGCGCGCCGCGCGATCGCGCTGGATCGTCAACTTCTTGGCAAATGGCATCCGAAAACGGGAACTGACCTCGTGAATCTAGGCACAACGAAAGCTGCCATGGGCGAATATTCCGAAGCCGAGGGGCTCTACCGCGAGGGCACAGAGATCCTCAGTGGTTGGTACGGTCCGGACCATCCCGATACGGCAACTTCGATGGCCGTTCTTGCAGCGACTCTGATTAAGGAAGGCAAGGACGCGGAGGCAGGGACGCTCTTGCAACAGGTGCTAAGGATTCAAGAACGAGTTTACGGTAAGGTGCATGACCGGATAGCTTTAACTCTCGATATGCTGGGCCGAATCGCAACGAAGCGCGGCGATCTCGCCAGCGCGCAAGGTGACTTAAACCGTGCCATAGCGATAGATCAATCCCTGCTCGGAGATGCAAATTTCCGAACTGCGGTCATAAAGGTCGATCTGGCCGATGCATACATCCTTGGAGCAAAATACAAGGAGGCCGAAGAGATTCTTCGCAAAGCAGTCAAGGTGATGACTACATCGCTTCCTCCGGGCGACGCGCATATTGGGTTTGCCCAGGCAAGCTGGGGCGATGCGCTGCTTCATCTAAAACGTTATGATGAAGCGGAATCGGAACTTACCGCGGGCTATCAAATCCTGGAGAAGCAATCTCATCCGCCTTTCGCTCGGATTCAGGCAGTTCGCCACGATCTGGCCGCGGTCTACGATGCCTTGCACCAGTCCCAGAACGTAAAACAGCTCCTGAGGGAGTTGGATTCGACCGCCAACAAATAGCCACGCGACTGCAGCCAGCTTCGCCCGCATGAAAAAGTAGGTAGAGCGCTTATTCGCGAACGGCGCTACCGGAGGCGGGGGGAAGATTCTCGCCGGGGTCAAAAGAACTTCTGTCGAACCGGACCAGTGCATCCACACGTTTGGCGCGGAAAATGAGCGATGGACTGATGTGCTGATGATGGACAGCGTAGATCAGGCGTAAGCGCTGTAACCGAGAGTGGAAAATCTCCGCATGCTGATTCTACCCACGATCCTGGGGTGAATCTGGGCCTGGGGAGCAATGGAACAGAACCTACGTTGAAGCTCTGCCCTTTGCATATTCCCGTTCAAAGGTTCAATCCACGCTAAAGCGGCCAAAGCAAACCTCGCAATCTGGGGTAATATTGTCACTCCCCGGATGATTGCGTCCAAACCTAGGTGGTCTGGCGGCTTCTGGCACTCGTAGCGGCCGATGGAGATTCTTGCGTCGAGCAATCAGAATGGGATAAATTCATTTTAAATGCTGATCTTGTTGATTTTGCTGTATACCTGACTGGTTATTAACATGCTTACAGAGAGGCCATAGAGTTTTGCTTAACGCTTTAGCGATATAGTTACGGATAACCACTGCTAATCCTTGTCCCGCACGGATAACTGTCGAGGTTCGGCATGCAGAGAGTTCTGAGCTATATGATCATTCTGCTGACCTCAACTGTGCTGTTCGCGCTCGCGCCAGCAGGCGGTTCTATGGCAGCCAGCCCGCCCAGCGCGAATGCCCTGTTCGGGATGTCTAGCCCGGATGCGCCAATTCAATGGCTGGAGAATACGATTCAGGGGTCAAACGCGCCCGCCTCGGAAACGTTTCTCTCTAACTATGGAATCTACAATAACAATGGCGGGGGCTCGATACAGGCGGGACTTCAGGCGGTTCTGAGCTATTACAGCTATGGGATGCTTGTGATCGGCAGCTTTCTGCTCCTGTACTATCTCGTGCGAATTATCGCCGAAACAGCCCACACCGGCAGGCCCGGCGGGCGCGCCAATCAATTGTGGTCGCCAATCCGCACGGTCTTGGCGATCGGCCTTTTGGTGCCGTTGTCGACCGGCCTCAATTCGGGACAAATGATCGTGCTCAATCTCGCCAGCGAGGGGTCGGCGCTGGCGAGTAATACATGGGCTCTGTTCGTCAGTACAGTCGGGAACAGCATCGCACAAGGGGCCAACGGTGCCGTTAGCAGCCCATCATCCGTAGCCGCAGAAAGCCAGGCAGTCTACAACTACTTTATGACTCAGGTATGCATGAGTGCATACAATCAGATGCTGAGCCAGAGCGGTTTCGCCAGTGCTCTTTCGGCAACCGGATTACCCTCGTTCAATTGGAACATACAGGCAAATACGTCCTCAATGCCTCCGAGCGGCACGATTACAGCTTTCGGAAATGGCTGGGACCAAACCGAATGCGGCCAGATGCAAACAGAAGCGCCTGCTGCCATAACCAATCCAGGCGGCTCGACGCTTCAATCGCAGATGAGCACGACTGCCGCGGGTTTGAGTTCAACGATTATAACTGCGGAAAACAATGCTTGGCAAAACGATGTCGTCAGTCCAATGAGCGGTCCGGTAACCACTTACCTAAATGCTGTTATGGCGAATAATATTCCTCCGGCAAGTATTCAGACCACTCTGACGGGTTTCATCCAACAATACAATAAGGATTTGAGCAACGGCGTCGCGGCTGCGGTTAGCGCGGCCTCCGGCGCGATCAACACGGCTCTCCAGGATGACGCGGCGGCTCTCGGATGGCTGAGCGCCGGCAGTATGTACATGACGATCGCTCGGCTGCAATCGACCATCAGCGAAGCGATGATGTATGCGCCAACAGTGTCACCGCCTGATACCAAGAAACTAAGCAGCGAAATGTCGGGTGGCAAGGTAGCGATGGCCGGTATAAAAGATTTTGTGGCTGGGCCGCTAGGTATGGTCTTCACGACTCAGCCTCCGCCTCCGCTCGAAACGCACCTCATTGAGATCATGGCGAAGACATCCAATCTCCTTGCTGTTCAAGGAACCGCTCCCACGGCATTTACATTGGAAAGCGGACAGGTTGCCGCTTCGGCCGGTCCGGAAACGAACACCGGGGGGCTCTTAAAAGTCGTTAACTGGATTGCGAGCGCTGTTGAGGAAGTGTTTCCGTCGACAGCATCGGGTACGGCAGCAACGGACGTGGGAAACCAGCCTTGGATTGGAAATGTGGTTCCCACTGGCGGCTTTCCGATTTCAGACCTTTCGGTTCTTGGCTCAAATCTCATGAAGATAGGCGCTGCGCTGTATGGAGCAGCCGCAATAGCTGGCGGCTCCGTTGAGGTCATAGGCATCGGTGGATCGGCAGGCGCCGGACTTCCAATGATACTGTTTTCGTTTGGAACCGTATTATTTGCGCCCGGAATCGCTCTTGCATATGTTCTGCCTCTGCTGCCGTTCATGCACTTTCTATTTGCCGTGTTCGGGTGGTTGCTGGCTCTCGTGGAAGCAGTGATCGAAGTACCTCTTTTCGCGCTTGCTCATCTCGACCCGGAAGGCGAAGGGGTGCTTCCCCAGGCAACAAGGCATGGGTATCATCTTCTGCTGCAACTCATCTTGCGGCCTCTGCTCATCATTATCGGATTGATCGTGTCCATCCTCCTGATGAATGGGATGGTCGACTTTTTGAATTTGGTATTTAACGCGACCGTCTTTGGAGTTCAGACGAGTTCCAAGGTCAATATATTTTCACAGGTCGTTTATACGGTTATTTATGCGGCTCTCGCCTATTCGATCTGCAATGCGTGTTTCAAGGCGATCGACTATATACCGAACCACGCATTACGCTGGATCGGGGGGCAGGGCGATATGCACGACAGTGGCGCTCATGTTAGCCATGCTACGTCAAGCACCATGGCTACCGCGTCCGCCGCCCAGCAGATCGGTCAAGCGGGCCCGCAAATTGTCGCAGGTGTGGCTCGTGGCGTTAAGAGTCTGGGGCAAGGGCTTGTTCATGGGGCGGCCAGGACGGGTGCCAGCGGAGGAGCCGCGGGTGGTGGTGCGCTTACGGGAGCTGCTGGTGGCGGGGGAGGGGCGGCGGCTCAGTTGGCGTCGGCGGCGGCCAACAGTAAGCAAGTGTCTGAAGATTCGGGCAAGGGCTATAAAGGGATGCCCTCTGCATCTGGCACTGCCGGAGCTCTGATAGATGCTGGCTCTAACGACAGCAACGAAGACGGCGTACGCAACAAGTATGAATAACCCCTGTGCGGGACGACGCCAGTCGGCATTTTTCAAGCTGGCGCCGGGCGACGGAGAATCTTCATTGGCGCCGCTTCGTCGGTGAGGCCGGTTCAGGCTGGGGATCGGGACCGCATCCAGAGGAAGGCGCTTGTTTAGGGCGGCGCATTTGGGGGTGCGGACCCGTGCCGGGCCTGAGAGCGGTTAAGAGGGTCGAGCGAGAGACGTTGAGCGTCCGCTCGATGATTTTTCTCTTAACGCCGTCTGCCAACATGCGGCGGGCGAGAATGATCTCGGCCTCGGTCATGGCCCGCGGACGACCAACAGGATTTTTGGATTTCATGGCGTCGGCGGAGCAACACCCAATTTAAGATACGGAAGGTGGCGCATCATGTTGTGGATGTTATACCCGTTGTTTTTCCGAGAAGCAGGATTGGAAGAACGATGGAGGCCCAATTCGCAGCGCCCGGTATCTCTTTACTAGACGGAGTGGGGACACGAATAATACAGCACAGTACTTACGCTAGAGCAAGATCGTTTCAGATCGCTTCAATCTGAAACGTGGATCTTGCTCGACAGGGGTGGGAGCATGAACGGCACAGTAAAGCACACCAAGCGAATTCATTAAGCAAAAGAAGCAAAGCATATGGTTATTTAGGGTAATAATGGTGATTCTAAACAGTCTGGTGGCCGGTGCGCCGATGCGGTAGTGGTATAAACGCGATGCTCCCGTTTAGGGCGAATTATCGGGACCATCCCAGGATTCCGGCAACCGATTTGAGGAGTGCTTACAGGCCTAGCCGTAACCGGACATACCGCGCGTTATCATGCGGTTATGGATAACTTCACCATGCCCCAGTCGTTCCCCATGGCCGAGTTCCGCGCCTTCGGCATCGCGGCAAGCTCCTTCATGGGGAGCCTCATCAGCGATGAAAATCTGTTCGATCCCCAGGAGAAAAGGCGGAACTTCGATTGGGCTTGGCAAGCTGTCCGGTACCGCTACCGCACCTGTGTGGAGCGCGCCGACGAATTTACGGGCTTGCTGTTCGCCCCCAGCGGCATTGCTTGGCCTAACAGCAGTGCTTGGCTGGCCGGAGGCGGCGATGAAGAACTCGCCTATAAATTGGAGCAGGCCATCTACGTGTTTTTTGTGGCTGGCCTGTCAGTCTTCGAAAGCCTCGGCTTCAGCCTGTACTTCTTCGGCAATGCCCTGCAACCTGGCGATTTTCCCCACGTCGCCGCACCCAGAAAGATCAACCTCGCCGTCACCATTGACGCGTTTGAGGCGACGTTCTCCTCGGCGGCGATAACTTCGTGTCTGGCAGACCTGGTGCAAAAGCCGGAGTTCATCAGGCTCGACAAGATCAGGAATGTACTGGCGCATCGGCTGAGCGGCCGGCGGAGCATCCGGCAGGAAACCTGGAGCTGGCACATACCAGACTTACCTGACGCACTGGAGTTCAGCACTGACATGCTTCACCGCCTCATGGACGAAATCACCGGCATGCTCACCACTCTGATAGCCGCGGCGCGCGAGTTCGCGGAAAGCCAACAATCGGCGACGGGCAAAGAAGCCATGAATCCGGCACACTGAATGCTTGGAAGTCATGCTGGCTGAGTGCATGCTGGCCGTCATCGACCAACTTGCGGTCGATCTGCTGCCGGTGAATTTGTGCTTGCGGCAGATTTTCACGCGTCGGCCTCTCGCGGCCCTTCAACTCCGGCGCCGGGTCCATTCGCTGAAGGCTGCGTTCCAGTTCAGCGCTGTGTGGGTTCAGCCGCGCGAAGGCCCTCGCGCCGCCGGTGACGTTCACTTCTTGCTGCGATTGGCCGGCATCGTTCTTTGCATTTTGCTTAACCTCGCGTCGAGCCTTGCAACTTTTGCGTCAAGCAGTTTGAGATCATCATCCGCAGTTTTGCCTTTTGACAGCAGGCTCTTAATGTCCTCCTTCAAACTCGCAACATCGTCGCGAACCGCGATCAACTCTGAGGAGGAAACGTTTACTGGTCCCACGATCTTAGTCTGTGTTGGCGAAGAGGGCAGACCGGATAACACGAAGCTCGTCGGAACCGCTGCGACGACTAAAGCAACGACAGCGGCAGCAGTAAGGATATGCGCCCCCTTCACAAACTGCGCCAAATGATCATTCATCGCCTCATTCATTGCGGCGCAATAGAGCAGGCCGCGCGCGTGGAACGATTCATCGTATTTCCGAAATTGTCCAGCATCGTCTACAACCGACTGTAGGAAAAGCGTCTCAGTGGCCTTGACGCTGACAGCGCGCACGGCCGAGATGAAACCGAGAAGCAAAAGCACGGCGGATATGACCAACAAGCTAACCGCAATCATGCGGCTCAATGTGCCGGAAGTAGGGGCTCTGCTGCTGATGAAAACGAAAAGAGACGCAAGGAGCGGGACCAGGAACACCATCAGCCCGAAGGTCGATTGAGCTTTTTGTTCAAGATGGACGCGCCTCTCACCGGCCTGATCAAATATCCACTGGCACTGTTCTACTTGCGAGTCGGTGACCGCAACCGTCGGCGCCGGCAAGGGGTCAATCTTTTCGGGTTGAGAGTTGAAGGGAACGACGATCTGCCACAGGATGAACCGGAAACGGAGGAGCATCTGGCGAAAATGTTTCCTTAGTAAACGTCGATCTACTGGTAGGGGCGGTTCAGCGAGAAATTGAGGACTCATTTGCAGTCACCATAGAAGAGTTGGATAAACGCATCGCGCATCGGGAACCCAAGCCGGTCCTCTAGCCACGCCCACTCGCCTGTAGGGTTGACTTCCAGAAAAACCAACTCTCCTTCAGGCGTTCTCACAAAATCAAACGCACCGTATATCAAGCCCAACTTCGCCAACATCGCTCTGCACATTCTCTTGACTTCGTCGGTCAAACTGGATGCGGAATAGGAAACTGAGACTTCAGGGTCTCGCCAATCCACCAGCGAAGCGTCCCCTCAATGTCGGCGACAAAGCACTGTGGTCCAATGAAGGTCGCTCGCACGTCCGCGCTCCTGGCGATTTCTTCCTGGAGGAAGACCGGGCAAATCTTTACGCTGTCCGTGTCGAAGGAATCCGGACTCACGCGGCGGGTATATACGGAATAGGATGACGCTTCGTCGACGAACATCCCGTGAAAAATTGGCTTGCAGATCGTTCCGAATTTATTCGCGGTCGCAAAATTCCGTAGTTCCGGCGGATCACGGGACACCAGTGTGCAGGGCACTCGAAAGCCCAGCTGTCGGGCAATTTGGAGCTGGTAGAGTTTGTGCTCAGCTACAGATACGCTATCAATCGGATTAACCCAGGTAACGTCCGGATTCAATACAAGACCCATGGCAAGGTGGCGCAATTCGCCCGCGACGAAAATGCTTTCGCCGCGCGAAATGCCTGCTATTAATCCTGGATGGATGGCTCGACGATACCAAACCGCCTCAACTTCGTCCAGGTCCAGTGTCCTCGTACCGACTAGGATTTGGCGCCGAACCGTATTCTCGGTAAGCGAGAAAGTGAAGTCCGCCTTCGTCAGATCTTCGGCGTTCAAGCGAAAGTATGGTAGGTGACGATTGATCAGCTCGACGATAAGGAAATCGGCGGTTAGGTCCTTGTCAGAAGTGAGAATAAGGAGCATCAAATTCCTGGAGCGTGGCCCCTTCTGACTTATCCGCGCCCTCCCGTGTCTTTGTTAGCGTAGTCTCACCGAGTTGAGACGCCTGAAGAGCGGTTCCTTCAGTTTGATCTATCCCCTCCCGCGTCCGTGTCTGGATCGTCTCACCGAACTCAGATGCCTGATGAGACGCTCCTTCCGTCCGATCCACGCCCTCGCGCGTTTCCGTTAGCGTAGTCTCGCCAAACTGTGTTGGTTGAGCCTGTGTTCGCAGGCAGGAGACCAGTGGCGCGCCCGAGCGCTTGTCAATCCAGAGCTGACGGCGTTCGTCGTATACGTGTTCTGGTGAAGGGGCGCTCTCGGGTGGGAGCTTTTTGCGGCCACGCAAAATGTACGGCGTCAATGTTCAAACCTCCGGTGGGGCGTGCCCCGAATTCATTGTGATTTTCGACTCTTGATAATCAACACGTTAAGCGGTTTTGGCCCCGGCGGCAAGGAGGTGCCGGAGAACCAGTGGTCTCTCCTCCACCACGGCGAAGACCTGCCAGTCGTTCGCCATCGCGGACAGAGCTAAGAGCTTGGCAGCTCGCCGGGCCTCAGTGCGATGTGTCGCCGCCATACAATCGTCGTAGACTTGTAGGTCGTTGAACCACAGCCCCATTCTATCACGGAGATACGCCTTTTGTTCGTCTGCCTGGCAGCGCTGCCGGAGGCTGAATTCTTCCCGCTTTGCAATACCCCATTTTCCTGATGACAGGAGAGACGGGTGTCTTCAGCGGGCCGCCGGGAGCAGTCAAGGGCGCGCTTTTCACGCGTTCATCGAAGACCCTTGATGGCGAGGACGACCGCACACGCTGGTTGGCGAGGAAAATGGGGCCGGGGTCGGGGTGGGGTCCCTCGGCAGCGACGATTGGCCGCGTGGTTGCGCGCGCGGGCAGGCCCTGAGCGATAATGGGCCTATGCTGGTAATGATCGACCTGCCGAGATATCAAATCGCCGGGCTGATGGTCAGGCCGGGAGACATTCTCGGCCGCACAAAGCCCGGTTCTCTTATCGAGCATCGGGTTTTGGTGGGCTTCAACGGTGCGATAGTGCATAGCTCTGGCCCAGGCGATGTGTTTCGGCCGGGCTTGCTGCAAGAGGTTCTGAAAGACGGCGGCGTCATTCGGGTGGTGCATCGGACCGCATCCCTTGACGACACGAAGCGGCGTTTTATGCACGCAGAACGGATCATCGGCATACCGTGGTGGAGGATGAATTGCATCCAGACCACCGATTTCATTGTGCAGGCTAGCCACACTCCGTGGCTCATGTAGCACGGCGCTGAGGCCATTCCTCTCAATCATGTACGAGCTTCCCCGGATCATTCCTGATGTCGAGGTCTTGCTTGCTCTGGAGCCAGAGGCGCTGGGCGCGAAGCTTCTGTTTCTCGTGCGGGCGAGAAAGCCGCCACTAGAGGTTTTCCTTCCCTCACAACTGAACGCTGAATTGTGGCCGCAGACGACGCTCCACAACCAGCAGACCGCGTATCCCCGCGAGCGTCGAGACGCAATCGACCTCGCGCTCACCGAGGCGTGGGCGTGGCTGGAGGCACAAGGACTTATAGTTGGCGCTGACCGAGGCCCACTGCCCTGGCGGCGTCTCAGCCGGCGCGCGCGGCGTTTTGAGAGTGAAGCGGAATTCGCGCGCTACGCCGTAGCGCGAATGCTACCGCGAGAAGCGCTGCACCAGAAAATTGCGGAGAAGGTCTGGATGGCGTTCATGCGCGGGGAATTCGATGTCGCCGCCTTCCAAGCCATGAAGGCTGTGGAGGTGTTGGTACGTGAAGCATCCGGCCTTGGCGGCAGCCTGCTTGGGGTAAAGCTCATGTGTGAGGCTTTTCGGGACGATGGGCCGCTTGCTGACATGAGCGCGGACGCGGGCGAACGAGTGGGACGAATGGAACTTTTTGCCGGAGCGATCGGATCTTACAAGAATCCGCATTCTCACCGGGACGTAGATTTGAACGATCCTGTCGAGGCAATCGAAATCATTCTCCTGGCCAACCATCTGCTGCGCATCGTCGATGCCCGCGCAAAGGCCAATAGGCGCATAGGGCAGTAGGCATCGCACGATTGGCCCTGTTCACGGGCGAGGCTTTCGAGGTTTTGGATCTGGATCTTTTGGCTTCGCAGGCGTATCGACAAGCTCAGCGGCATGATCGACAATCTGCCGGATTTGTTG
>Ga0182016_10002404_pt1 | contig 22057 bp, 29 predicted proteins | sample 712S2MmetaG_FD_120491 | JGI IMG/M metagenome (GOLD analysis project Ga0182016, IMG submission 120491) | Permafrost microbial communities from Stordalen Mire, Sweden - 712S2M metaG | ecosystem: Environmental > Terrestrial > Soil > Wetlands > Permafrost | place: Sweden: Stordalen | collected... | reverse complement strand
GCGCCTTCCGCAGTATGCATGTTTCCAGTCTGCGCTCATGGCTGGTAATTAACTGCAACGGGCGGGCGAAAAAACTGCGGCTTGGGCAGGATTGTGAGAAATGCGGGTTAAGAGTGCGGCTGCCAGGGATCGTATGTTCCCGCGCTCCACGAATGGCCTTCCGGATCCTCTACCGCGAACTCGCGGCTGCCGTAGCCGGTGTTCTGGATCGGGCGGGTGATAGTGGCTCCGGCGGCCTGCGCGCGCGCGTAAGCGGCTTCCCATAAGGGGTTGCGCATGTATATTCCGCTCAGCCCCGGCGGCCTGCGCGCGCGCGTAAGCGGCTTCGGCATCGGCCACCACAATGTAGGCGCTGCGGGTTTCAATATCGCCTAGTTCGGCTGGCGATTTGAAGCGTCGTCCATGCTCGTCGTCCTTCTGCGAGCCAAGCATGATCATGCCGCCGTTGAGCGTCAGCTCGGCGTGGGCAATGGAGCCATCGGGCATTTCGTAAACAGCGTGGCGCTCAAAACCGAAGACGTTCGAGAGCCATTCAATGGCGGCCTTCGCGTCAAGGTAACGAAGCGCGGGTATGACGGTGGATTTGGAGTGCGGCGCGGCGTCTGGCATGTTGACCTCCTGTTTGCGTGCAAGCGTCGTCTGTCTCGCGCAGGCGGCTACGCTGCGTAAGCGAGGCTGTGCCCCAGGCCGCATCGAGCGGGACGCCCAGGTTGCACAAAGCGGCGGAGCGGAGGGGCGGGAATGCGCTCAAGATAGAGCACGGGTGACCTCGAGCTGGTTATAGCACGAGAAGGGGCTGCCGATTTCGCTGAATTGGGAGAATCGGAAAATGGTATGTACGTTGGCGGCGAATCTTCCTGTTGCTTTCTCGAGGGAGCTTTGCGAGCGGCGTTATGATTGCCGCAATGCGATTACCGGCGGCAGACAGGGAACTCGTGCAGATCTTGAATGCCTCACTCAAGCGCGCGGCCGTGCAGGCTGGCGAATGGCTGGTGTGCCGGCCGGGATGCACCCAGTGCTGCCATGGAGCGTTCGCCATCAATCAGCTTGACGCGGCTCGGTTGTGGACCGGTATGGAGACACTGCGTGCAGCGGAGCCGATGGCCGCAGAGGCCATCGAAAAGCGGTCGCGGGCGTGGATTGCCGAGCATGGCGCGGCGTTTCCGGGCGATGAGGAGACGGGCCAGCTGGGCGAGAGCGACGAGGATCGCGAACGGTTCGAAGACTTCGCAACCGAGGCGGCTTGCCCGGCGCTCGACGCGGCAACCGGACTATGCGGCGTGTACGAGTGGCGGCCGATGACCTGCCGTGTGTTCGGCCCTCCCGTAAAAATGGCCGGCGAAGAGGGCGCCGAGGGGTTGGGACACTGCGAGCTGTGCTTCAACGGGGCGACTGCGGAACAGGTTGCCGCTTGCGAGATGCCGGTCCCGCATGAGCTTGAGGCCAAGCTGATTCAAGCGATGGGCGCGGAGGGCGAGACGGTGGTGGCTTGGGCGCTGCTGGACGTGATTCGCGGTTCGTGAGTCGTGCTATCCCAGGTCCCCAAAAGCGAGGGACCCGGGGCACCCATTTTCGTGCGTGGTTGAGAGAGATCAGCTGGGGTTCGTGCTATTCCCGTTCACCGCTCACCGTCCACCGTTCACCGTCTTTCAAGATTCAGCGATCGGATAGCTCTGGTCGAAGGGGAAGATCAGCTCGTCTTCGGTTGGAACCGCGTTACCGTTAATCGTTGCGGGATGGAAGCGCCAGGTTTTCACGGTCGAGAGCACGATCTGGTCAAGCGGGTTGCCGATGCCTTTCACCAGCGTAGCCTCCAGCACGTCTCCCGCGGCGCTTACCTTCACGTCGACAATGACCTGCTGGTTGAAAGATGGAAGAAGGGTGCGGTCGGTAACCGGCGGGCGCGGCGAGAACACAGGGAACGCCGGGTCGGCGCTCTGGGCGTCGTTGCCGTTGCCGGGGACAGGTTCGTGCTGCGCCGATGGCAAGTGGCCGACGGGCGGCGCGGGCGGAGTATTGACGGCGAGATCGGTGGTCGGGTTCTGTTTCGGCGGCGGAGGCGGCACTTTGCGGCCGTTGGGCTTGGGCGACGGCTTTACATGGTTCGATCCGCCAGGGATGAACAGCATGGCGGGGTAAAACTTGAGTTTGGCCTGCGTGGAGACGACGGCTGACTTGCGTAAGTTGTGGATGACCTGGAGGGCCACGCACAAGAGCAGAAGATGGACCACAAGCGAGAGCCCGAGGAACCATGCTCTTCTTTTCCGCATTGGGGTTACAGGCTGCAAATTGTCTCTCTCTCCGAGTCCGTGTATTTGTATGGACGTTACAGGAGCGATTGGGGATTGGAAGAAATTACGGCCAGGTTGTTGCAATTAACCAGAAAGCAAGCGTCCCGAGCGCGCCGACCGGCGCTTGCCAGCGCAGAGAGTGCGATTTCCAGACTCCCGCGAGAGCTAAGAGCAGTGCGAAAGCGGAAAGCGCGCCCCCGATGAAAATCGAACGGTAGAACATCCGCATATGTTTGAAGTTCTCAAACGTACCGTCTAAGCCGAGTAGAATCACGACCAGTCCAAGCAAGGCTGAAGAAGTGGCAAGCAGGAATCCGAGGAACGAAAGCTTACAGGATAGCGTCCATGATTCGGGCCTGCGGCAGACCCACTCTACCCATCCGCACACAAGGGCTGTGGGCGACGCAAGATAGGCGAGAGTAAACAGCGAAATAAAAAACAGGGTCATAAACCAACTCATCTCTCGCCGCCTTGCAATCGAGCCTACCACCATAATCCTTTCTTGCTGCCGAACTTCCTCGCCCTGAAAAGCTTCTACTCCGATTGCCGTAGACTTGAAGTTTGAATCGCTCAATGCCAACGCGCCCGTGCTGGGTTGAAATCTCGACTCAGTCCCTTGACGATAACTTCCGCTTCCTCAAAAAGCTGGCTGAGTCCGACGCCGAACTGCTTGCTGTCTTAAAGGCCAATGCCTACGGCCATTCGCTGGCCATTTGCGCTCCGGCGGTGGTGCGGGCGGGCGCAGGTTGGCTGGGCGTGAACAGCGTGGAAGAGGGTGCGGCGGCGCGTTTGGTTTGCCCGGCTGGTCCAGTTGCCGCCCCGCACATTCTGGTAATCGGGGGCGTGTTTGCCGGGCAGGGCGAGGCTGTGATCCGGCACGGGCTTACGCCGGTCATCTGGGAGCTATGGCAGCTGGACGAACTGGAACGAGCTGCGCGCGCGGCAGGCGTCGAGCCGGGGTCGCTGCCGGTGCATCTTGAGGTCGATACGGGCATGAGCCGGCAGGGGGTGGGCCCAGCCGATCTCGGCCCAATTCTGGCGCGCATCACGCCGGGATCGCCGTTTCGGCTGGAAGGCGTAATGACCCACCTGTTTGCCGCCGATGAAGCCGACGGCCGCGTGAACGCCGAGCAGCTGGCGCGGCTTAGCGAGGCGCTCAACCGCATCGAGTTAGCCGGCCAGTTTGCCGAGTGGCTGAACGTGGGCAGTTCGGCGGCGCTGCTTTCAGGCGAGGCGCATGCCATTGCCGAGCTGGCGGCGCGGCACGGCATGAAGGCCATGCTGCGGCCGGGGCTTGCGCTTTATGGTGTGGTTCCCCGCTTCGATCCCAATTTTGAAGCTGCGGAGCCCAAGGGGTTGAAGGCCGCACGGGAGACGCTGAGGCGGGTAATGGAGTGGAAGTCGCAGGTGGTGGGCGTGCGGCATGTTGAGGCTGGCGCGGCGGTTGGGTACAACGGCACCTTTGTGGCTACCGAGGCAATGCGGCTGGCCCTGGTGGCCGTTGGATATGCGGATGGACTCGACCGCAAGCTGGGCAACCGCTTCGATCTGCTGGTTCGCGGCCAGCGAGCGCCAATTGTTGGCCGCGTGAGCATGGACCAGACCGTGATCGATGTAACGGAGATTGCAGGGGTTGAGGCGGGTGACGAGGTGGTCGTCATTGGCGGGCAATCCTCCCCGGTCCGCGAGGGACCGGGGGCCCCCGGTGAGGAGCGGATTACGGCCTTCGACCACGCCGATGCGACGGGCACGATTCCTTGGGAGGTATTTACGCGGATCGGGGCGCGGGTGGAAAGACGAGCGGTGGACGGTGATCAGTGAACGGTGATCAGTCAGTTCGCCGGCGAAGCCGAGTCAGCCGGCGTTGAGCAGTCGCCCGGCGGCGCAACTTCAGCGTGCGCGCCAACGCCGGCGGAGCTTTCGACGGCGCGGATCATGGCTTCGTTGCCGATGCAGGAGTTCAGCAGCATGTGGTAAAGGCCGCGGGCGCACCACTCCTGCTGATAAAACTTGCGGATCACCGCGGCGCGGCGCTTGTCGAACGCGGCCAGGTGTTGCTCGGCGTTATCGGCCTGGTTGGGAAACGCGCGGGTAAACCATTCGCGCTTGGCCTTCGAGGTTGCGTAGACAAACACATGAAAACAGCCGGGATGTCCGGCCAGCGCGCAGGCAGCGCCGCGGCCCACAATCACGCAATTGCCTTCATCTGCGGCTTTCAGAATCTGCTGCTTGATGATTTCAAGCATGCGCTCGGAGTCGAACACGTGCTCCTCGCCCTTGCCGAAGCTGGAGAACGACGAGTCGTGCCAGAAGAGCTTGCCGTAGCGGTAGTACCAGGGGTCGAGGCGCTCGTCGAAACGTGCGGCGGTTTTGGGGTCGACGCCTGCCGCAACGGCTGCGCGGTTAATAAGTTCCGCGTCGAGCAGACGCCAGCCCAGGCGCTCGGCAAGATCGTGCGCAAACTCGCCCCCGCGCGAACCGTACTCGCGTTCCACGGTAATAACCCTTACCTGCGCATGCCCCATGGCGCTGATGCCCCTCTGCGATTGGAGCATACAACGATTCCGGTGGAATGCGAAAGGGCCGACAGTCAAAGGTCAGTTGAGGTTCTTGCTATCCCCGGTCTCAAAATCGAGACCGGGGGCACCCATTTTCACAGTTTGGGGTGAGGTGATCTCACTGCGCTGTGGGTTGCTGCGGCAGTGCCTTGGAGGATTTCAGGTGCGGTGCGCTGGGAGGGGTCGGTGCTTTCGCCGCTGCAGCGGGCGCAGCGGGAGCTGCCGGCGGCGGTGGCGGGAAGGCCGGCCCTTTCTTGATGTGCAGGTCGCCGTCATTCGAGGTGAGTGAAATCCTGGGGCCCCCGTTGCCGATGCGGCCGGTGACGGTTTTGTTTTCGTCGCCACTCACGCTGAGGTCGAAGTCGTCCACAACTTCGCCATTGTGCGTATGGCCGTCGACTACGCCGGCGGCGTCGGGCGGCAGCGTAATTTCAACATCGCCTTTGTTGTTGGTTGCGGTGATGGAATACGCCCCGGCCGGCTCGATTGCGATTCGGCCGTCGCGGTTGTCCACCGAGGTATCGCCATAAATCTGGCTCAGATCCACATCCTTGGCATGGGTGGAGACGCGCACCGAGCCCTCGGCTTCAGTCACGTGCAGATCGTCGGAGTCGAGCGTCACGTCGCCCGGAAGCGCGGCGATGTCCAGATCGGTAACCGAGGTGTGCAGCGCGATGGGGCCGGTAATGTTCTCCATATGCACGGGGCCAAAAATGTCTCCGTTGGTTGAGAGGCGGCCGTGAATCTCAGAGAGGGTAAGCTCGTTCGCGTTTCCGTCGGCAGTCACATCGCCGTTGACGTCGTGGATGGAGACATCGCTGTTGCCGTGATAGAGATGAACCTCAACCGGTCCGGTGATGGAGTTCAGATGCAGTTCGCCGTGCGGCACGCTGGCGGTGATTCCCGCGGCAAGGCCTGTGGCTGTAACCTCGCCGCGGCCTTCGTTTACCGTGACTTTGGCCGTGCGGGGAACGGTGACGGTCAGGTTGACCCGGCCCTTGTTGTTGCCGTCGGACTTGATCAGCACCGTGCTGCCGCTGACAGTGGCTTTGGGCGCTTCGGAGCCCCAGATGGTCTTGGCGTTGTTATCGGAGTCTGTAAAAGCTTCTTCGTGCGCCTGTACCTGGATGGCGGTTCCGTCGCCGCCGGTAATGCTCACGTCGCCGCGAGGATTTTCAATATCGACGGTGGCGTTGGCCGGAATCGAAGTGCTCAATACCTGGGCGTCGATGTCGTGTTCAGGCGCGCCAAAGGTATCGAAGAAGTTGTCGTTGTCGCCATTCCAGTTCCAGTTCCACGCGCCCATCTGCCGCCAGCCCGAAGCGCCCAGGCCAACAACGGTAAGAAGAAACAGGAGGCCGATGAAGCTGCCTCTGCGGCGAATCGGAACTTCACGCTTTATGTCGATGGCCCACTCGGCCAGAAGAGCGAGACCCGCCAGGATGAGCAGCAACGGCCACCAGCGGGAGTACCACTGCCAGAAGTTTTCCGCGGCCAGATGGCCGGTCATGATGAGCAGGGCGATGATGCCGATCGAGATGAGGATGACCGGACCGACCATGGACGGAACGCGCGGGCCATAGACGCCGCCATAGCTGCCGCCGTAGCCGGCCTTCCATGCGTACTTCTGTGCCTTCCATGCTTGGCGTTGCGCGCGCCAGGCAGCCTTCTGCTGTTCGCGATAGGCTTGCCATTGCGCTTTGGGATCGTAGGGCGGATACGGCGGTCCGCCGCCGGGAGGCATGTTGGGAGGCGTGCTCATTGGTTTCCTCCATTGGTGGGCCGGCCAAAGACGTCTGTGCCGGGCCCGCTTGTATTCACGGGGACAATCGAAGTTTCGGGCCGTGGCGCCGGAGGCACGGGCGTGCCGCCGTAGGGCCACGTGCCGCTGCCGCCATCGCCATCCATAGAGGCCAGGGCCATACGCTCGGCGAGCTTCAGCACGCCGATGAGGATAAGCAGCAGAGGCCAGAACCAGTGCCAGAAGTCTTCGATGACATTGAGCTGAGCCAGCAGGGCCAGGGTGCCGACCAGGAGCAGGATGGCGGGCCAACGCAGATGGTGAATCATGATGTACCGGTTCATTTGGGACCTCCTTGTGGGCCCTGCATGCGCCGGACGATGAGGAATGCACCGAGCGCGATGAGCAATAGCGGCCAGCCGTATTCAAAAATCCGGCCGGAGAGCAGGTCTAGCTGGCCAAGCAGCAGCAGGACACCGAGGGCGATGAGAATAATGGCGCCGATGGGCTCTTTGCGCCGCCAGAAAAAGGCGGGTGGCATGGGTGGCATCGGGGGAAACGGCGGCGGAACACCCGGAGGGGTAAAACCCTGGCCTGCAGCCGGGTCTGAGCCGGTGGGGGTTGGCCCCTGATAGGGCGATTGCCACTGACCCGGATTCTTGTAAGGGCTCTCAAAGGGTTGCTGAGGCTGCTGGAACGGGCCGGCGCCGGCCGGGGCCGAGCCTGCCGGATTGACCGGGGGAACGGTTCCGGGAGGCGGCACATTCTGGCCGCGCCCGCCTGGATTGAACCATGTGCCGATTTCGTTGAGTCCGAGGGGATCAGGCAGCGGCTGGCCGTCGCGCCGGGCCTTGGCAACGTGAAAGGCCTCGAACGACTGGTAGAAGATCCAGCCGGCAATAAAGACCCCGAAGATGGGGAAGTGATCGCTGGCGCTCACCAGCACGGCAAAGATGAACAGGTGAGCCAGCCCCGTGAGGAACTGGCCGTTGTACATGGCGCCTACGCCGGGAATGAGCCCGAGAACCGCGGCTGTTGCCGGGTTGGGCCCAGAGCCGAAACCGGGCGTATATGCCGGGGGCACCGACTGCCAGGCGGCAAGGCACTGCTCGCAGAGAACCTGTCCTCCGGCTGCCTTGCGCATGCAGCTTGTGCAAAGTGCTTTGCCGCAATTCTGGCAGAACGCGGTCGCGGCTGTGCCGCTGTGGTTTACGCAATCCATGCTGTGCTCCTTTCAATAACCGCGTTCGTGGAGCCGCCGGAATGCGCGCGAGCTTTCTGAATGCCATGAAGCGAATTGGTTTCAAGTACGCACTTTAAGGTGCTGGCGCCGGAGTGCGAGTCGAGTTCGAAACGGGTCTGGATCATCTCGCCGGAACCGGAAAGCGCCGGTTCAACCGACTGTTGCGGTGGATCCATGCGGGAGCCGCCGTCTTTGTGCGCCGGAACCTGTTTGGACTCGCCGGGCGCTTTCTGCTGGGAGGGCTGCGTCTGCTCGCTGGGGGTTTCCTGACCCTGGGTCGCGTCGTTGCGCAATTCGCGCATCTTTGACTCAACCTCGTACACAAAGCGGAGGTGGTCGTAGTAGCGAATGATGGGGACTGAAGCAACCGTGAACTGGCGCTCCATGTAGGCCCGGATCGACGTGGGGCGCAGATCGGAAAGGTGCATGGCGGTAAGCTTCACGCCGGTCATGTTGAGCGTTAACGTGATGGAAAAGAAGGCCATGGCCGCCGTCATCAGCAGGCGGGGCTCGGCGAAACGGCGCACAAAGCCCATAAAGCCGGGGCGCTGCCAGGCGGGAATCATCACGTTGGGAAGTACCGCTGCTCCGCCGCTGATCAATTCCGCGTCAGTCGTCTGTCCCGGGCCGGTGCGCGCCAGAATCTTGTCTAAAAGTCCCTCCGGCACCTCCGGCTCGGCGTCAAGAAAGTCAAGCCACTCCCGGCCGCGGCGCGATTCCTCAAAAAGCGCCGTGCAGGCCTGGCAGCTGGCCATGTGCGACGTAAAGGTCGCCTCGTCCTCGGGCTTCAGGAGCCCATCCAGCGCATCCGCCAGTAGTGTATCCCAGTGCCCGCAGGCCGGAGAGCTCGGAATGTGCATGCGCTCTGCCATGGTTACATCACCTCCCGTTTATTACGTTCCAGCAGCCGTGCAAGTTCCGCTCGCCCACGGCTGATGCGAGACTTTACCGTGCCCTCGGGGATGGAAAGGACAACGGCAATCTCTTTGTAGTCCAAATCCTGCAAGTCGCGCAGAATCACTGCCTCGCGCAGCTCCACAGAGACCTTGGCCAGGGCCCCCTGCACCATCATCGCCAGTTCCTTCTTGGCGGCGGATTCATGGGGTGAAAGGCCCGGGTCGGTGAGCCGGTCGATTGGCCGCAATTCTTCGGTCTGATCCCACCCGTCGTCAAGGGATGAAGTCGCACGCTGATTCCTGGTACGACGAAAATTGTCGACCAGAAGATTACGCGTCATGGTGGTAATCCACACCGGCAGGCTGCCGCGCATGGCGTCGAAGCTGGCCAGGTTGGAATAGATTTTGAGGAAGACGTCCTGGGTAAGGTCTTCGGCGTCAGCAGCGTTGCCGGTAAAACGGTAGCAGAGCCCGTAGACACGCTTGTGATGCGTGCGGACCATCTCAGCCCATGCGCCGGAATCTCCGTCCATGCAGCGCCGGACGACCTGGGACCAGTCGGTCTCCAACTTTCCTGCCTCCATGCGCCTTGCCTGGACTCCTTCTGAGTATCTCGCCCCGGCTTGGGTTTTAGCGCCCAGCTCCGCATTCGGCTTCTCCGCACCCGCGCCGCCGTTCGCATTACGCGAGGCGGAGTGCGGTCGCGAGGGGAGGGTCGATTGTGAAGGCGTAGCCTGCCGCAATGCAGGCGGCCGGGCTTCGCGATTTCTCGCTCCGGCCAAGCCTATCATGCTCAAGCTTAATGTACCCACGCACTGCATATGCGGGCTATACGCAGAAATTCAAGGGCAGGTTCCCGGAGGGGGCTGAAAAGGCCTGAATTCGGAGATCGAATTGCCTAAGGGGTCATGAATTCGCCTGGTCAGCGCTGAGCGGAGTACGTCTGCCCCACCGGGATAGCGATGCCTCGGAATAGGATCTGAAGTAGAATCTTAGCCATGAGGCCGTCCGAACTGCTCCCGCAAAACCGCGAAATAATCCGCAGGCTCGTGCTGCGCTTCGGTATGGCAAATCCGCGTGTCTTCGGCTCTGTGTTGAGAGGTGAAGACGCCGAGGGCAGCGACCTCGATCTTCTCGTCGACCCCTCACCGGATACAAGCCTCCTCGACGTCGCGAAGCTGAAGATCGAGATCGAATTGACGACGGGGATGAAAGTCGACCTTCTCACCCCGAAGTTTCTGCCTGGAACCTTCCGCGACAAGGTGCTTTCCGAAGCTGTTCCGGTATGAATCCCCACCCCTTGCGCGCCCGCGACTACCTGGGCCACATGCTTGACGCTGTGGGACAAATTCAGATCTATCTTGCTCAGAAGACTCTGGCAGAATTCCTTGAAGACCGGCTTCTGCAAGACGGGGTCGTTCGGAACATCGAGATACATGGTGAAGCTTCAAAGCGAATGCTCGATGCTGTCCCTGACGCAGCTACAATGTTCCCGGGAATCCCCTTTTCTGCCATCTACGGAATGCGTAACCAGCTGTCGCACGGATACTTCTCCATTGACCTCGAGCTGGTGTGGAAAGTGGTCGAGAAGGACATTCCGGACCTGCGCAATCGGCTTGAAGCAGCGATTCCTGCGATGGACAGGTCACAGTCGTAAGGTTCGACTGGTCATCGCAAGTACTCCACGTGCCAGCGGCTTGCAGGCCGATCAGGGCGAAGCTTTCGTCAAGTGCTCATCGAGGCTGGCAAAGCAGCCCGGAAGCTGGCTATTCCACTCGCCCCAGTCATGGCCGCCCGGTTTGGTGTGGAACTCATAGGCGAAGCCCCGTTGTTTGAGGCGGGAAACGAAGCGGCGAATGGGACTGAGAAGCGGCTCCTGATTGCCGGCGGTGATGTAAAGGTAAGGCGTAGCTGATGGGCTCGCGGATTGGACGAGCTCAAATGGATTTCGCGCGGCCCGTACTTTGCTGCCGACGTGCCCGAAGATTCTCCGGAATTTCAACCATTGACCGATGCGGCGGATATTGAATGGCCGAAAGGGCACGTCGACAGACGGGCTGAGCGCGCCGGCGAAGGCGAACAGGTCCGGATGGACCAGCGCGTAGTCCACTTCCGCGAATCCACCCATCGAAATGCCGAGGATCGCGCGGCCTCCGCGATCGGTGCGGGCCGGAAAACGGCCCTCAACATCGGCAATAAGGTCTTTCGTGACAAAGTCTTCGTATTTTTCGCGCGGCGCACCCACTTCGTTCATCCAGTAGGATTCGTCGCCGTCGGGCATGACGAAAATGAAACCCTTTGCGGCGAATTGAGCCATGTCGGACTGATTGGACCAGTTGCGGTAGCCCTCGCCGCCACCATGCAGCAGGTAAACGACCGGAAGTTTCTGGCTGGGTGCGGGACTAGCAGGCAAATAGGCTCGGTAGGTCACGTCGCGGCCGAGTGCATTGCTATGAAAGACTACGTCGGTCATTCTGACGCCCGGCGCGGAGCGGGGATGATCGGCGGGGGCCGAAGCCCGATGACATGCAGCCAGGAAAACGGCGAACGACACAGCGGCAATTGCAGCCCAGCGGAAAACTCTAACTCTGCCCACGTGCGACTTTCTGCCAGTTCGGATAGGTGATGAGTCCATCGGTCGAGAAACTTGCCAACTCAATCTCCTCTACGAATCCGTCTCCGGGTCGTCGTCGCCCTCGACCGAAATGCGCAGCGAGCGCAGAAAACTCAGGTCGTTCTGCGTGAACGACAAGGCGTCACCCTCCGAGTCGCCCTCGGTTGCCTCGCCGCCCTTGGGAGATTGCGTGACCTCGTTGAGGCCGATCGTGGCCTCAAGCATCAACAACACATCGAAGCCATGCTTGCGGATGTCTTGCACCACACCGGCAATCTGCTCGCTTTCAATGACCGACTCGTGGATGGCCTCGCCGAGTTGCTGAATGAGTTCACGCAGACGGGATGTCAAAAGGTACCTCCAGAGGCGGCGGCCTGCGCTTGAGCTTGCGCGAGATCGAACGCACGATTTTATTAACCTTACTTCTAATGCGCTCCGCGGGCAAACGGCAAAGCCGGGTTCAGGCATTGAACGCGGGATGAACAGGAACGCTGCTACCATCATAGACGGAATGAAGCCGGAATACATTGGTCGTGTACTGGGGGTCGGGGTGCGCGTGGCGGGCCGCATGGCCGGGCAGCGGATTGCCGAGTCGGGCGCGCGGCAGAGCCCGCAAGCCGCGGCAAACGCGCAGGTTCCCGGCTCCGCTTCAGGACAAGCCGCGAGAGAAACCGGGCGACAAGCAGGACGCGCGGCCGCTCAAACCGGCCAGGGAGTGGCGCGGGGAGTTGGCGGAATGCTGCGGCCCTTCCGGCGGGTGGGGGGAATTCTATGGCTTGAGATTACCGGCGCGTTTTTTCTGCTGCCGGTTGTGGTATTCGCACCCAATGTGTGGCGCACCCGCGCCAGCTGGGCCGCCGGCCCCGACCACCGAACGTTTCTTGCCTCGGTGGTGGTGGTGGTGGTGTTTCTCTACCTCGGCGTCACCTCGTTCTGGCGAGCCAGGCGCAGGTCGCGTTCGTAGCTCGTGGTCGGTGAACGGTGGACGGTGATCGCCGCAGGGGGGGATCGATAATGGCCCAGCGTGGAGTCCGCTGGGGACCCTCTGGGTACGGGCAGAACGCTGGGAACACGACCAAGCCAACACCCGCGCCCCGTGGGGCTGCGACGAGTTCCCACCTGCCTGTTGCTTAGCTCTTTTGCGAATCGGCTCCGCCGGAACGCGAGATGGCCCAGATTGCGACTCCGGTCAGAATCAACAGAAGAATCCCAAACCCAAACCCGCCCCCGCCGTGTCCGAACCCGCCAAAACGAAAAGCCATTGCATTCAATCCTGCCGTAAACATGTGTGTCTCCTTCGGCAGGCAATGTGGCCCAGCCGCATCAGAAAAGACCCGAATTGAAGCCGGGAGTTGCTGAGGGAAAAGTTGGGGGACTACTTCTTGGGCAATGCGGCGGATAGAATGCCGCGCAGTTCGGCGCGCTGGGTGTCGCTGAGGCCGGCAAGGCTGAGGGTCAGAGCCGCCTGTGAGTAATTCACCAGCAGGATCAGGTCGCCGCCGTCGATCCAGCGCGCGTAAATGTTCCAGGAAATTTCAGACGAGATCCCCGCAGTGTTCTTGAAAGCGAAGGAGTGCGGAGTGATGTTAACGGTGAACAGCCCCTGGGCCGCAGGATCATTTCGGTACATGCGCCGCAGCCTGGTCGGCACCCGAAGGGTGACAAGGGTAAACCACACCGCAATGAGGAGTAAGAACGGGCCAACGTTAATCAGAAGCGCGAGCGGCACGTCGGTCTTCGGCAGACTATTGGTAGGAGTCACGCTTTCACTCGACGTTGGTACAGGAGCTGAACCATCAACCGCCGTCTTCTGAGCGTCCCGCGTCACCACCCCCCACAAAAGCATGAGACAGACGAGGATGAAGACCCAAAGAAAGACCTTTTTGACGTTGGTGCCCATGCCAACGCTCTTCAGGCGCAGCTTCGATGCCCTGAGGTATTCCGCCTCAGTAAGCTTGTATGAGAATTCCATGGCCGGAAGGGTAGCACAGACACGGCTTCTACGCCTTCTTCTTCCACCACGCCCGCGGCGCAATCGCATAATTCAACTGCACCAGCACAATGGCCGCGATGCTGAACCACGTATCGATAAGGCAGAGCGCCGCACCCGCCGCATACAGCGACTGCGCAATCACAATGCGGCGGCAGATGCTGGCACGTATCTCGTCGGGCGTGTCCTCTTTGATGAGGCCGCGATGCGTGGCGTGCGCCCAGCTCCAATAGAGCATTGCGCCGAGCACAAATATGTTGAGCCAGTAAAAGCCGAGGGCCACGCGGTAATGAATGAACTCGGCCAGCAGGCGCGTGGAGAGCGGCACCAGCGTGACCGCGAAGAGAAAGCCGAGATGGATCCAGGTAAAATCGCGCGTGCCTTGGTCGATGTGGTTGAGCTGGGTTTGCTGGCCGGCCCAGAAAATGCCCAGGGTAAGAAAGCTCATGCCGTAGGTGATCCATTGGGGACCGAGGGCGCAGAGCGCGGCCACGAGCTCTCCTTCGGAGTGCACCTGCGCGGCGGTGGGCAGATGCAGGTCGATGACCAGCAGCGTCATGGCGAAGGCGAAGATGCCGTCGCTGAGCGCGGCGAGGCGGTCGATGTTGCGGCCCTGGATCAGGTTGTAGAGAGTGGGCATAACGAGTGGGCTCGCTCCTTACAGTATCGTGTGGCAGCGCCTGCAAAAACGCGATATCCAGTAATACAGTTGCAGATCGATGTTATCGGAGGGAGCAGGGGGCTTCAGCCCCCTGAAATACTGCCAAAGAGCGTGGCCTTTAAGCCCGGAATGCACCGGCATGGAGCAAGCGTAATTGAACACTACACCCTCGGCTTCGCCGTTTTGCCCAGCAAATGCCATAGCCCAAGCGCCAGCGCCAGCGCGCCCAGCCCCACGGCCGACAGCCCATAATGCGTACCGCGCAAACGCCAACCCTCCCAGAAGGCGACGCAGGCGGCGATAAGCATAAAGACTCCGCGAAAGCGGTTCATTTGAGTCGTTCCTTTTATGCCAAGCCTATGATTCCCAGCCGATTCGCGCAAATCCCGGCCCCTTGGGCGCCACTTCCGCATTGACCCCGGCGCGGCCCAATCCCTATGGTTGAGGGTGAGTGCAACACGAAGAAAGGATTCCTTCATGGCAAGTACAGTATCCGGGCCGGGCGCTTCAGAGCAGCAATCGGCGCCGCTCAAAAAGACCGCGCTAAACGCAACCCATCGCGCCCTCAAGGCCAAAATGGTCGACTTTGGCGGGTGGGACATGCCGGTCGAATATCCGTGCCCCGGTGGCGGTCTCATCGCCGAGCACCTGGCCGTGCGCACCAGTGTGGGCCTGTTTGACGTGAGTCACATGGGTGAAATCCAGTTCCGCGGGCCGGGGTCGCTCGCCGCGGTGCAGCACATCACCATGAACGACGCCTCAAAGCTGGCCGACGGGCAGGCGCAGTACTCCGCGCTGCTTACGCCCGAGGGCACTTTCGTCGACGACATCCTGGTGCACCGGCTCAGCCCCAACGACTACCTGCTGGTGGTGAATGCCGGCACCAAGGACAAGGATCTTGCGTGGATTCGGCAGCAGGTGGGCTCGTGGCCCGGAATCCACATCAGCGACTACTCCAGCTATTTCTCGCAGCTCGCGTTGCAGGGGCCGCGCGCGCTTGAGACGCTGGCCAAGCTCACCAAGGTCGACCTTGCGGCCATCAAGAATTACTGGTTCACGTGGGGAACAGTCGCGGGCGTGCCCAATGTGCTGATCGCGCGCACCGGTTACAGTGGCGAAGACGGATTCGAAGTCTACATCCCCAGCGACGAGCCGACCACGGTAAAGGTGTGGCAGGCGCTGCTCGACGCCGGCGCGGAATTCGGCATACGGCCGTGCGGCCTGGGCGCGCGCAACACACTGCGGCTCGAGGCGGGAATGAGCCTTTACGGTCACGAGATCTCTGAGGAGATCGACGTGCTCGAAGCGGGCCTGAACCGCTGGCTGAAGCTGGATAAGGGTGAGTTCATCGGGCGCGATGCGTTGCTTGAGGTGCAGGCAGCCGGCGGACCGGAATGCAAAGTCGTCGGCCTCGAAATGGTGGAGCGCGGCATCGCCCGCGACGGGTACCAGGTACTTTCACTGTCTGGAGAAGCGATCGGGCAGGTCACATCGGGCTCTCCCGCGCCGTTTTTGAAGACCAACATCGCCATGGCGCTGGTGCCGACTGCGGTCGCTGAATCCAAAGCAGACGTGCTGGTGCAATGCCGGGCAAATCCGGTGCGTGCGAAACAGGTTCCGATACCGTTCTACAAGAGACCGAAGAAGTAATCGCGCCGTAGGCGCAGTGGAAGTTAGCCCTGCGCTTCAGCGTGGGGAAAGCGTCCAGATAAACTCGATCGAGTCCCGCAGGGACGGCGGAGGAACATTTCATCTGCGGGGTCCGAATAACCCCCTGAAAAAGGCGCGCAGGATAGGGGCCTTCAGGCCCGGGCCTTTGCTTCTCACCCCCGAATCCGAACAAATGCAACTGAACCATCAGGCGAAATATGAACGATACTGCGACCACCGCGATAACCCCGGCGCTGAGCGGATCGGTGCTGGTGCTCATCCAGTTTGACGTGTGCGAAGAACTGCGCCTCGACAAGCTGCAGCAGGCGGTGAATGCGCGCACCGTGCCGCAGCCCAAAATCAAGCACTCCGTGCCGGCGTACGTGCGCTACCAGCGCCCGCCGGTGGTGGCGCCGCTTGAACCGCTCACGCTCGAGGGTGGCGAGCGGCTCGAAGGTGAAATCAAGTATTACGACTACGGCGTGGTAAGCGTGGTCTACCAGCTCAGCTTCGCCGGCAACTGGGAGAGCCTGATCGACCTGGCCAGCCGCTGGGTGTGGGGGGTAGATTTTGCCGCGCACATCGAGCCCATTGTGCGCGAGCGGCTTAACCGCGTTCCCGACGCGATGGTGAAGCCGTACCAGCGCTGGCTGAGCGAGGACTACTTCATCTTTCACGTGCGCGACAATGGCCACGTTCGCGTGAAAGGCGATGCAGCGACCGCAGTCGACCTCACGCGCGATCACGGCCTTGAGATTGCGCAGATCGTACGCGGCGACCGGCTGGCGCTCTCGGCCGGCGAGTGCACCGAGGTACTGCAATCGCGAATCTCGTACTACGAAAACGACCTGGCCGTGATCGGATGGAACGCGGCGTTTCTCTACGACAGCGACACCGGCGCCGAGACCGCGATTCAACTGCTGGAGTATGCCAACTCGCAGTTGCTTGAGTTCCGGCACTACGACGAGCTGCTCACCGGAATCCTCGACAACGTGTACGACACGCTGGAGCACAAGAATGGCTTGCTGGTGCGCTGGCGCATGGCGCGCCGGGCCACGCGGCTGCATACCGTGCTGCTCGATATTGCTGAGCTAACCGAGCGGGCCGACAACTCCATTAAATTTTTGAGCGACATGTTTGCGGCGCGCCTTTACCGGCTGGCCGCGGGCAAGGTAGGCGTGCCCGACTACAAAACCCTGGTGGCGCAGAAACTGAAAACCGCCGAGGATCTGTACCACGACATGGTCGACCAATTTAACCAGGCGCGCGGATTCTTCCTCGAAACCATCGTGGTGCTGATTCTGCTCATCGAGCTGGTTTATCTGTTCAAGGGAAAAGGATTCTGAGCGGCGGCCTTTGGCGCGGACGACCATCAGGCCGGGGAACGTCCTGATTCCGCGCTGTCTGAGCCTATTAGAGCTTCTTGTCCTTCGGCTTTTGAACAGGTTGCCGGACCGGTCTGAGCAACAACAACTCTTCCACAACATATCCGCTTGTCGTTTTATCTGAGAACGTGACAATTACCCCGTCCTCACCATCCTTTACAACGTCCGAAATTGTAACGAGATTGGTCATACCGGATACAGTATGCTGCTGCCGGGCTGCTGACTGTATTTTATTGATCACTCCAGACGCCAGCGTTTAACCGAATCCTGTTCAGTCCAATCCCCCCACCTACCCGTCTGGGCAAGTGGCCCAGGTCTCGGAGATGACGGTTCAATCACACGCCGGCGTGGGCCAGCTCAGCTTCGCGCAATGCGGCCAGCCGCGTGGTCTCGAGCTCGCCGCGATAAAACATATTGAATGTGTCGAAGGGGATGAGGCGCTTGCCGTCGGGGTGGGCGATGTGGATGCAGCTTTTTTTCACGCTGCGCACGTCAAACGCGTCGGCATCGATGAACTGCACAATCAGGATGCGGAAGAGATTTTTGTAACCGAGCCCCTTGGGGATGAGCACCTTGGGAAGACAGCACAGCAGTTCTTTGAGCGTGCTGGCCTGCGACATGGGCGAGTGGTTGGTGGCGAAGAGCTTGAAGAGATGCTCGCGCAGTCCGGCCTCCTGCTCGTAGACAATGGTGTTTCTTGCGCCGTCAATCAGCACTTCAGGCGGCACCATGCGCGTGAGCGGAACCGTTTTGCCATCGAGCTTGAGCGCGTAGGCCATGGCCAGCGCATCGGGATGGCACGGGACGGGAATCAGGTCCTCAGGCGTAAAGACATTGGTCTGGTCGAGAATGCGGCGTCGCACCTCGGTGAGTGTGAGCCGATGCTCGGCGCGATTGAATCCCTCCATGCGTCCGGCCTGCTGAACGGGTTGAAAGGTTACGCCGCGCACCGCCGGCTGCTGCAATGCGAAATCCACAATCGCGCCCAGTTCACTATCGTTCACGCCGCGCTCAACGGTGACTACAAGCGTAGTTGAAATGCCGAGACGGTTGAGACGTTCGAGAGCCTTTTCGCGAATCGAGCGCAAATCTGCGCCGCGCAATTGCATCAACGGCTCACGCCTGAGCGAGTCGAATTGAAGGTAGAGCTCAAACTGCGGTATGAACGTGGCCAGGCGCTCGGCAAAGGCTTCGTCCTGCGCAATGCGGATGCCGTTGGTGTTCACCATCAGGTGGCGGATGGGCCGCTCCTTGCACATTTCAAGCACGCGGAAAAAGTCGGGATGCAGGGTTGGCTCGCCGCCCGAAATCTGCACCACGTCAGGCTGCATCTCATTGCGCACCACGCAATCGAGCATGGCCTCAATTTGTTCGAGAGTCCTGAATTCAGTGCGGTGCTGGCCCGAGCCCGCGTAGCAGATGGGGCAGGTTAGGTTGCAGGCATCGCAAATTTCAACCAGTGTGAGGCAGCTGTGCTGCTCGTGGTCCGGGCACAGGCCGCAATCGTAAGGGCAGCCATATTTGATGGGCGTGTTGTAGACCATGGGCTGCTCGGGAGTTTTGATAAAGACCTCGCGCGAGCGGCGATAGTAGTCGACGTCGTCGGCAACCAGCACGCGCGAGTGGCCGTGCTGCGGGCAGCGCTTGAGCATCCACACCTTGCCGTCTTCAAAAACAATCTTGGCGTCAATGCGCCGAAAGCACGTGGAGCAGATGGAGATGGCCACATCGTAGAAGAGATAGGGGCGGAGCTTGTCAGTCATTGAGTTTCCTTCGTGGCTGGTCGGTCGAAGAGAGCCCTTCGCGGTATCGCGATCATACGCCGTCCGCATTTCATCAGAAAAACATTCCATGAGTTGCAACGTAGCCCCATGCCGCGCCGTAGGCCCGCTTGGCCTCTGGCACGCTCCACACGTCGTCAGGGTGTTTGGCCGGCAGCCTGCTGAAGCAGCGCACATGCAGATTGGAGCGTTGCTTCAGTATCTCGCCGCTCGCGTTCTTGATTGACTCGGAGAAGCCGATATCAAAGAACCAGGTCTCGCCTTCTGGGGGTTCAACTCGCTTGAGCGTGGCTTTCTCGTTGGAGATGACGACAGTAAGGTCAGCGTCGGCAGGGTCGCCGCCAACGTACGCCGTAATACCGGCGCCGCCCCTGAAAAAATTGACGCTATTTGCCACAACGGTAGCAATGGCCGCAGTGTCAATATGCGCAGGAACGGAATTGTCAGTGACGAAGACGCGCACGGTGTGAATGTCTTTGAGTTCGGGAAATGGCAACGGCGGCGGAGCCGGCGGCCCGGTATGGATAGGCGGCAGAAAACACGCGCCGCATGCCAGGATGCCCAGCACGCCTGCAATCGTCAGCAGCTTCTTCTTGAGCATGGGGGAATTGTAGGCCCCATGCTGACGTGGATTCACGGGAATTGGTGCACTTTGAGAAGTGCCCCAATTGGCGTGGATTGCGGCGCGGTTCACTTTTTCTCGTCGTGGGACGGAGGGTTCTCGCGGGGGAAAAGAGTATGGGGATCATTGTCCCTGCCCAGATTTGGCGCGTCGCCATCGGGTTGCGACCTGTTGACCGCGGCGTTAATGCCCCACACCATCAGCGTCAGGAGCCCAACCAGGACTGACCCAGCCATTGCGACAAGCTCAAAGATTCCGAGAGGAATGAAAATCGCGTCCAATGAGCCGCCGTTCCCGTTGAACGCGATGACCGACTGCAAACCGCAAAGCCCTGACGAGACCAGCAGCACCACTCCGCAGATGGCCAGCACCTTAGCCGGCCCTTCGAGACTGCTCCACGGCATCTTCATGGAGCCGTTGCTCCTTGAGCAGCGAACTGTGGAGGTACTGTCATAGCCGCCGCCCAGTGATGGCGCGGACGAGCAAAACGATGGTGGCGATACCCCCGACGACCACCGCGACAATGACGGCGACGCCCTGGATGATTCCGGCAATGACGAGGGCGGGGAGCATGTGTTGCCCCCGGCTGCGAACCGCGCCGCCAACTGCGCCCGCGATGGCCCACTCAAGCCCGCACAGGCCCATTCCCACAAACACAATCGCGGCGCATATTGCCAGCACCTTGGCCGGGCCTTCGAGGCCGTCAAAGGGAGTCTTCATCGGGCTGTAGCTCCTTGCGCTTTGTATGCGGACTGCCGCGCGTTGAAACGAATCTCGTCGAGGATGAGAACAAGAATACCCCCGAGGCAGCTCCATTGAATCAAATTGAGGCCGGCGACGAGCGGCTGTGGCTTGAGGAAGTCGATGATAAAGCGCCAGCCGAGATAACTGCCCATGAAGATGCGAAAACGCGCTCCCTCCCGCCACTGTCTATTCGTTCCAAGAAAGATCCCAACCAAAACGAGGAAAAGAATCTCGTAAATCTGCACCGGATGGCGGCCGATGCCGTCGCCGAGGTTCACGGCCCAGGGCAGCGAAGTGGGTTTGCCGTAGGTGTCGTCGGCGAGTCCCGCAACAAAGCAGCCGATGCGGCCCACGGCAATGCCTACGCAAAGCGGTACCGCGAACAAATCTCCCGTGCGGGTTCGGATTCCGGTGGCCAGCTTGACCGCTTCGACCGCGAACCAGCCGCCCAGCAGTCCTCCCACAATGGTTTTGCCGCCGGGCGCGATGAGCAGCGCAAAAAGTCTGTGGGCGCGCCAGGCTTCGAGCACCGTAGGCCACTGTTCGGCGATGCCCAGCAGGCGTGCGCCGGCCAGCGCACCCAGCGCCGCCGCCGCAATCACCGTCCAGCGCTGCGGATCGGGCAAAGTGTCCCCGCGCCGCGACCGCATCCAGCGGAAGGCCGCAAATCCCGCAGCGTAGGCCAGGGTCTCAAAAACCGGGTGCCAAGCCGGATGCGAACCGATGGGGATCATGGCCGGAGTATAGCCGAGCGGGCTCTCGTATCATCAGACTCATGTTGCAAGTAAAGAAGCTTGACCCGGCGGCGCGGCTGCCGGTGGTCGCCCATCCCGGCGAGGATCTGGGTTACGACGTCTTTGCCCTTGAAGCCATTGAGGTTGGCACCCGCGCAACGGTCAGGGTGCGGACCGGAATTGCCGTCGAGGCGCGCGATCCGCAGACTGGTGCGCCGCTGGGCCTGCTGGTCCGCGACCGCTCGTCAATGGCGGCGAAAGGTCTGGCCACGACGGGAGGCGTGATCGACGCCGGCTACCGCGGCGAAATTCTGATTCTCATCACCAACCTGGGCGATGCGCCGGTCTCAATTGGCGCGGGCGAAAAAGTGGCGCAGATGATCCCGGTACCTGTTCTCACCGGCCCCGTCAAAGAAGTGGAAAGCCTTGAAGCCTCGGCGAGGCTCGAAAAGGGGTTTGGCAGCTCGGGAAGCTAAGAGCTTATTCGCAAATAGGTAGCGCCGGCCTCCAGTCCGGTTGTCGTGTGGGCCTCCCGGCCCGCACCGGGCGGTGGTTTCCCACCCATTTCACGACAAAACTGTGAAATGGATGGGGCATGGGGCAGACTCGCCCGCACGACCCAGGCCTGGCCGGGAACTGGCAGCGGCTTACGAGCGTATCGGATACTGTAGAGATACGGCTGACTCCTGGCGCGGCTGGTGTGTCTTCGGGGTTTCGGTCCGTGACCACCTGGTCATGATTGTGTCTTATGGAATTCGGTGAAGCAGTCAAACTCGCGCTCCAGTCCCTTTGGAGCAACAAGCTCCGCAGCGTTCTTACGCTGCTCGGGGTGGTCATCGGCATTGCCTCGGTCATCCTGGTGGTGACGCTTACCAACGGCGCCAAGCAGTTTGTCACCACCAAGATCAATACCTACGGCGCGGCCACGCTCACCATCAGCAAAATGCCCCAGGTGTTCAACACCATGGAGGAGTATGCCGAATTCCAGAAGCGCAAAGATGTAACCATCGACGACTATCGCGCGGTGCTTGATCGGTGCACGTCGTGCGTATCGGTGGGCGCGGAGCGTGAGTCGACCGGCAAAGTGGTGTATGGCACGCAATCCACCACCGACACCACCATCCGCGGCTGGACGTGGACCATGCCG
>Ga0182016_10002401_pt1 | contig 22087 bp, 19 predicted proteins | sample 712S2MmetaG_FD_120491 | JGI IMG/M metagenome (GOLD analysis project Ga0182016, IMG submission 120491) | Permafrost microbial communities from Stordalen Mire, Sweden - 712S2M metaG | ecosystem: Environmental > Terrestrial > Soil > Wetlands > Permafrost | place: Sweden: Stordalen | collected... | reverse complement strand
CCGAACGCCGCGTACACCACGCCGTTGACGAGCACGAGCCCGGGCCGCTGCATCTGATAGGTGCCGTTGAAGATCGTCGAAGAATCATCGTCGGCCGCGCCTTGGATCAGAACGCCACCGGCGGGCCAGTTGCTCGGTGCGAGGCCCGTTGAGACGTTCACGGCCTCCATGAAATCTTCGCCCGTGCTGCCCGGTTCTTCCTTCGCGGCGACGAAGTACGCGATGTTCGTCGCTGGATCCACGACGGGTGTGCCCGAGATGCCGAGGTTGCTGCCCACGTCGCCGCAGTTGATGTTTTGAATCGGCAGCTCCGGGCTACCAAAGTTGTCGTGCCACGCAATGGCTCCGGTCGTGGCATTGAGGCCGTAGGCGTTGTTGGTCTCGGTGACGGCGAGGACCGTGGGTTGGCTCACGATTGGCTGCGCGAAAACCGCGCCGCTGAGTTTGGTGTCAAAGACCTGGCCGAAGTCGCCGCTGGTCACGCTGGCTGGCGTCAACTGCGCTTCGTTGGGATACCAACCTGTCGCCGCGTTGTCCGAGGACATCTGGAGCGTATTGGCCCTCGCGTTCGTGGCCTCGACGATGGGCACCGCGACGGTCCCGGCGATGACCAAGAGACAGAGCAGCGCTCGCAGGCCGTGGGGGTAAGCGCCCGACCCATGTCGCATTGGACGCCAAGGGTCGATACCGGCGTGCGTCCACATAGTAAAGACAGTACCGGCAGGGTCCGGGCTCCCTGGTTCGCCCCATAAGCCGGGGATTGGACGTGTTTTGGCCCGGAAGGGACGGTGAAGGTAGCACGATGTCGCACGAAGCGGCCCTCAGGTAACGTCGCCACCACTCGAGTGACGGGCAGGGACGGAGGCTCATGACGACCACGGCGCCAATCGAAGTTCGCGACATGGCAATCATTCACCAGACATTTCGTCGCGCGTACCAAGAGGCGGCGCAGTTGTTGCGCGCGGCCCCGACGCCGTCGCACGAGCGAGTGAACTTCCTCTGCGATCACGTGGACTTCGGCCTCACCATGTTGCACCACCACCACGAGGGGGAGGACGAGATCCTCTACACTCTGCTCGAGGCCCGTTCGCCCGAGCACGCCGCTCGAACCGAGGAGATCGATCACGAGCACGAAGAGGTGCGGGGGAAGATCGATGAAGCGCACGTGGCGTGCGCCGCGTGGCGAGCGTCACCCACGCCCGCGACGGCGAGTGCGTTGGCGAACTCGCTCGAGGTGCTCAACGCTTCGCTCGTCACGCACCTCGACAACGAGGAACGTGAGATCGTGCCACTGGCGGCCGTCACGGTCACGCAGAAGGAGTGGGACGGCCTCGCCAAACACGGCGTGGCGTCCATTCCCGCGAGCAAGCGAATGGTCGCCTTCGGCATGATCCTCGAACCGCTCAACGACGCGGACCGCGCCTACATGTTGACGGCATTACCACCACCCGTTCGTCTCCTCTATCGCCTCCTAGGGAAGAGAGCGTGGACGAAGTACGCCACCACGCTGCGCGAAGGAACGTAACGCCCGGCTTCGCTGGCTGGGACGATCAGGACGTCGGCGCGCTGGCCGGCGCCGGAGCCGCTTGGAAATCGCGGCGACGGACCAATGCGAAACCGGCGACGGCCCCGAGTGCGACGGCGACGAATCCGATGAAGAGGATCAGGTGCATCCCGGCGACGAAGGCGACGTGGCCGTTGCGAGCGATGCCTCCAAGTCCGTGCGACGCCTTCGCCGCGGCGGCGACACCCGAGGACGAGACGATCCTCGCCATACCGGGAACGGGATGGTGATACGCCACGGCGAGCGAGTTCGCGACCTTGCGCTCAAAGAGCGCTCCCAGTGCCGCTACGCCGATCGCCAGCCCGCCCGTTCGAAACGTGTTGCTGATACCTGACGCCATGCCCGAGCGCTCCGGGGCCACGACACCCAGTCCGATCCTCGCGATCGCGGGATTGACGATGCCAATACCAAAGCCGGTGAGCAACAGTCCGGGTAAGAGGACGAGCCACGTCGACGACGCACTCATCGCCAACATGGTCAGCATGCCAACTGCGGTGATGGCCATGCCCGCACCGAGTACGAGGCGCGGGGCGAGCCGATCGGCGTGGCGCTGGAACCATATGGGCACGGCGAAACTGAGCACGGTCGAGGGCAGCACGCGAAGTCCTCCCTGGAACGGCGAGTAGCCGAGATTGTTCTGCAAATAGAACGTGATGTAGGGATAGATGGCGAACATCCCCGCGCCAATGGTGAGTGTCGCGAGCGACACCCCCACGAAGGAAGGTCGGCGAAACAGCGAAAGGTCGAACATCGGTCGTTCCTGGAAATGTTCAATGACGAGGAAGAGCACCATCACGAGCACGGCGCAGATCCACAACGTGATGATCGTCGAACTGGTCCACCCGTCGGTGTTGGCACGGATCAGCGAGTAGACGAGGAGGAACATCGAAGCCGAGAACGTCACGAGCCCCGCCCAATCGAGGCGAGAGGCCGATCCGTCGGTCACGTTCACCATTGTCTTGACGGCGAGCAAGACCGTGAGGACGCCAATGGGCAGATTGACAAAGAAGATCCAGCGCCAGCCGAGGCCGCTCGTCAGTGCGCCGCCGACCAACGGACCGACCGCGGTCGCGGCGCCCACGGTCGCACCCCACGCGGCAATGGCCCGACCGCGTTCAGCACCGTGGAACTCTTGACCGATGAGGGCCAGGCCGGTCGCGAACATCGCGGCGCCACCGATGCCTTGGAGGGCCCGGGACCAGATCAAGAACGTGGACGACGTGGCGATACCGCAGAGGAAGGACGCCACGGTGAAGACGCCCAGGCCGACGACGAAGATCCGCTTGCGACCGAGTCGATCGGCGAGCGAGCCCCAGGTCAATATCAACGTCGCGAGAGCCAACGCGTAGGCATCGATCACCCACTGCAGGTCGGAGAAGCTCGCTCCTAGACGTCGTTGGATGGTCGGCAACGCGACCTGGACGATGGTGATGTCGACCAGCAACATGAACGTGGCACCACAGACCGCGATAAGGGTCAGCCATCGTCGGTCCAGTCGGCGCATCGAGAACTCCCTGTCGTTCGTACGAGCGATTCCCTGACCAGGCATGGCCATTTCGTCGTTCGCGCATCCTAAGGGTGGCCTCGCGTGCGTCGGGCCACCACCGCCAAAGTGACCCCGTACTCAGTTGAGTCGACTGCGTGGCGGTGCGGGTCGAGTTGTACTGTCGGACACGTGTCGCGACCAAGCAAGCCCTTTCCACGATGAGGGCGTTACGTCGAGTACTGGCCGGATCGGTGTTGCTCGTTCTGAGCGCCGTGGGCCCCTTAGCTGGTGCCGCTCCGAGCACGCTGTCCACGGTGGCGCGCGTGTGGACCGAGCCAGCGAGTGGCTACGGGTTCCTCGACAGCGCGGTCCTGCAGGCGCGCCACAGCATCGACATCTCCATGTACGAACTCGCGGACACGGCGTTGGAACGAGATCTCATCTCCCAGGCAGCCTCCGGCGTGGACGTGCGAGTCCTCCTCGACAGTGCCTTCAACGGCCAAGCCGACAATGCCGCGTCCTACGCGTACCTGCACGCCAGTGACGTCCACGTGGAGTGGGCCCCAGCGAATCAGATATTCCACGCCAAGTACGTCGTCATCGACGGGTCCCGCGCGTACATCGGGTCGGGCAACCTCGCGTCGCGCGACTACGCCTCGACGCGTGATTTTTGGGTCGAGGACACGGCGTCGAGTGACGTGCACGCGATCACCTCGACGTTCGATGTCGACTTCGCCCACGGACCCCAGATTGCGCAGCCGTCGAGGGGACTCATTTGGAGTCCGGGCTCGACGGCCGCTCTGGTGGACCTCATTCGCTCGGCACGCCACACATTGCTCGTGGAGAACGAGGAGATGGACTCTCCGACGATCGAGCAGGCGCTCGACTTGGCGGCGGCCCAGGGCGTCTCGGTCAAGGTCGTGATGACGTCGTCATCCGACGCCGCCGTGGCCCTTCGTGGCCTCGCGAGTGATGGCGTCCACGTGCGCGTGCTCGGTTCACGTCAGCTCTACATCCACGCCAAGGTGATCTGCGCCGACTGCGCGGGTGGCGCGGGGACGGTCTTCATTGGCAGTGAGAACTTCTCCACGTCGTCGCTCTCCTACAACCGTGAGCTCGGTCTCATCACGACGACGCCCGCGGCCGTTCGAGCCGTCGCCAGCGCGGTCAATACTGACTACGGAGCTGGCACAGCGGTCACCGCGCCCAGTTCAACCCCCACGGCACCGGTCACGTCCGCGGGCGGCGCGGTGACCATCACCGCATTCGTCGCGTCGATCGCTCGTGGCGCCGAGGATTCGTTCAGCGTCCACTCGAAGCGAGCAAACGACGAATGCTCGTTACGGGTCGTCTTGGCGAGTGGCTACGTGAGCCAGTCCCACGGCCTCGGGTCGGCCCGGGCGAATGGTGCGGGGAACGTCACGTGGACCTGGGAGATCGGACCGAGCACCGACCCCGGGACCGCGCACACAACCGTCACCTGTGGTGCGGGCACGGTGAGCCGGGGCTTCACCATCACCTAGGTGGACGATCTCGATTCGCTCGATCTGCGTTTAGAACTGGCTGTAGTGCACGTTGCAGGACTTGCCGTTGGCGAGCGTGATCCGAAACGTGTGAACACCTCGAGGCGCGCCGGCGCGGACGCTCACGCGGACCGTCAGACGGGTCCCCGTGTCGTGGGTCACGCGCGCGATGGTGCGTCGTCCGATGCTGCTCACGATCCGTGGTTGTCCGATGAAGCCCGAACCGATGATGGTGAGCGTCCTCGTTTGACCGGTCCACGCGTCGCCGATCACTCGCGAGGCGCGAAGTGGGACCTTGGAGATCGCGGAGATGACGAGTGATCCCGCGCTGTAGTTGTACGTGCTGGCGTAGATGCCCTGGTCGGCGCTGGGCGTGACGACGACCGTCGCGTTCGCGGGCAGCGCCAGGTAGGTGCCGACCGCCGACGGTGCAGTCGTCGACGCGGCGTAGACGGTGGGGGCGACACCGGTATAGGTGAACGTGTCCTTGGTCACGACGGCCCGGTCGGCGGTCGTGAGTCCGGTGACGACCGCAACGACGTCAACCGGATGACCAACGATGACGTTGGTCGCGCGAGCACTGATCGTCAAGATGCCCGGCGTGATGTCAGTGGAATGTGTACCGGCGCTAGAGGTGAAGTAATCGGTTCCGTTCCCAACCGCCGTGATGGTGGCGTAGTACGTGTCGCCGGGGGTCAACCCGGTGATCGTCTCAGTGCCGCTCGTGTTACCGGTGACTTGCTTGACGACCGAGTTGTCCTTCGCGAGTCGAATCGTGATGGTGCTCGAGACGGCGTTGGCGTTCGCCGTGAAGTTGACGACCACGGAACTCGGCGAGACCAGTGACACCGATGGCGCCGGTGGCGTCGCCAACGTCTGGGTCACGGTGATAACGGGCGACTTCGCAAGGTTGGTCTCGGTTCCGCCGGAGGTGGACTTTTCGGTGGCGGCCCAGGTCTGTGCTCCGACACTCTGCGTGGCGACTGCGCCCGGCCCCTTCGAACCACGTGCGCCGTAGTCGATGGTCAGCGTGGCGCCGGCGGCGAGGGTCACGCCCAGCACGACAATCGTCTGTCCGGAAATCGTGAGCGTCCCAGTGCTGGCGGTCGAGTAGCCCGCCGCGGTGCCCGTCGTCGACGGTACGGACCAACCCGAAGGAACGGTGACGTGGACGCCGCCAAGCGACATGCCGCCGGTGGCGGCCGTGTAGGTGAAGGTAATCGTGTGGGCGGAGGATCCGAAGGTGACACTGGTGGTCTTGGTCGTGAGTGTGCCGGTACCGTTCGCCGCGGCCGCACCGGCCGGAGTGGCAATGCCCACGGCGAGACCTGACGCCACGAGCAACAAGGGGAGTAGCCACTGACCCGCCAGACGCGAAACATTCACTCGAGAGTTCGTTGCGTTCATTGTCAGACCTCCATGTTCACTTCGCCGCCGCTCTGGCGATGCACATCGGTTGCTTCTCGGTTCGTGAGACCGTCCATGATCTGCGACATTGAGGGTCGATCGTTCGTCCAGTTCGCCATGAGGTCGAGAGCCGGGTACTGCTCGGCGCTCCACGGAATTTGCGCAGTGGACTGTTCAACGACGGGCACGTCATCGACCACATCAGTACTGGGCACCTCGTCAACTTGTTCTGCCGCGAATTTGTCGCGGCGACTCGACCACGTGATGGCGCGCTTATCGGCTCGCACGGTGTGCCTTCGGGGAGTAAGTAGTCACGAACCAGTTTTCAGATTTTGATGGCTTGGCCACCTGAAAACCCTCGTGGTTGAAGGTAAACCCACTTTACGGGCGTGCCCGCGCGAACAATCGGCAGGAAGACGAGCTCTAAGACGTTTCACAAATTGATGACAACGATTGGACGGTGGGCACGGGGTCACAATCATTCATGTCGTCAACGGTCGATTCTTTACGCGGCTGTCGAAGGGTGACGTGGCGAGCCTCAGGGTGTACGGGTCGCCAAATGAGGAACGTCACGTCAAACGGCGTGAACCGATCGACGTGACGTTCGCATCGCGTACGAAGTCCCAGCACGCTCGACGTCACGGGGGGCGACGTCGAGCGTGCTGGCGAATTAGGCGCCTACGTGCGCTGGTGCTGAGGCGTCGAGCTGCGGGGGAGTGCGGATCACGGCCGCCGAGATGATCAACCCGAGGAGGGCGATGATGGCCCCCACCTGGAAGGCCGTCGTGTAGCCGTGCGTGGTGGCGATGTCCTGCGCCGTTCTCGAGGCTTGGCCGTGCGCGGCGCTCACCAAGTTGGTGTACTTGGACCTGGCCGCGTTGATGGCGATACTGGAGAGAATCGCCAGGCCGAGTGCTCCACCAACCTGTTGGGTGGTGTTGAGCAACGCCGACGCGAGACCGGCTTCGTCCGGGCGTACTCCCGACACGGCGGCCAGCGTGAGGGGCACGAACGAGAGACCCATGCCCACCGAGACGATCAGCAACGGAATGAGGATCGAGATGTAGTGACTGTGGATGCTCAGGCGCGTCAACAGTTCAAGTCCGACCACCGAGGCCGCAGGTCCAGCGAGCAGTGGAAAGCGGATCCCGATTCGTCCAATCAGTCGAGAGGTGATGATGGCGGCACCCATCAGGCCGATGGTCATCGGCAAGAAACCGAGACCGGTCTTGAGGGCGCTCCAACCGAGCACGTTCTGCAGGAACTGCGTGAGGAAAAAGAACATCGAGAACATCGCGGTGCCGATGCACAGCATCATGGCGTAGACGCCGGAGCGGTTGCGGTTGGCGAAGATCGACAGCGGCATCAGTGCGCCGACCGTCCTCGTCTCGATGAGTACGAAGGCGGCGAGCAGCACCACCGAGAGACCGAGCGGGACGAGCGTGCTCGTCGCGGTCCAACTGTGACTCGCGACGTTGGACAGTCCATAGACCAGCGACAACATGCCGCCCGTCGCGGTCAAGGCGCCGGGCATATCGAGGTGACCAGTGGTCGTCGTCGATTCGTTCAACGCGCGAGGCGCGAGAAAGAGGATGAGCGCGGCGATGGGCACATTGACGAAGAAGATCCAGCGCCACGACACGAGGTCGACCAAGAGACCGCCGAGGAGCAGACCGGCTGCACCGCCACCACCGGCCATCGCGGCGTAGACGCCCATGGCCCGGTTGCGCAGTGGCCCCTCTGGGAAGTTCGTCGCGATGAGCGACAGCGCGGTCGGTGCGGCGATCGCGCCTCCGACTCCCTGCATCGCTCTCGTGATGATGAGCCAGAGATCGGTCGTGGCGAACCCTCCGAGGAGCGAGGCGACGGCGAAGATCCCGATGCCGATCATGAACATCTTGCGCTTGCCGAAAAGGTCGCCGGTACGTCCACCGAAGAGCAGCAGCCCACCGAAGGTGAGCGCGTACGCGGTGACGAGCCATTCGAGGTTGTCAACGGAGAAGTTGAGGCTCCGATGGATGGTCGGTAGGGCTACGTTGACGATCGTCGCGTCGAGCACGATCATGAGCTGGGCTCCGGCGATGACCGCGAGTGCGAGGCCTAGATGCTTTCCTTCGGTGTTGCTGCCGGTCAGTTCCGGTGTTTCGGTGGTGGTCATGGGGTTTCCTTCGTGGTGGGGGACTGGGGAGGGGTTACTTTGAGGCGGTGGCGAGGGGGAGGATGACGTCGCGTCGCACTTGCCTTGCGAAATCGGCATCCGGTAATTCGCCGGTGATGAGAACTTGTTGAATCAAGAGGGCGGGGAACAGCGAAACGAGTAGATCGAGATTGCACTCGCGAGCGACCTCGCCGCGCTCGACGGCTCGTTCGAACAGCGTGCGCATTGCATTCATCCGAGGTTCGATCATGCGCTCACGAAAGACCTCACGTATCTCGGCGTCGTGGGCGAGCGCGGTGATCAGTCCCAACATGATCTTCGCGTTGAAGCTGTTTTCCGGACTACAAAAACCTTCACTGATCGCTTCGAGATCACCGGCGAGCGAGCCGGTGTCCGGTTCAGCCTTCGAACCCTTTGATCGATGGAGCGCGTCGACGACCAACGCCGCTTTGCCGGGCCACCGTCGATAGATCGTCGCCTTGCTGGCGTGCGCGCGAGCGGCGACGGCGTCCATGGTCAGGTTGTCGTAGCCAATCTCAGCGAGCAGGTCAAGGGTTGCCTGGCAGATCGCGACATCGCGACTGGCGTCCAGGGCGCGGCCCTGATGGGCGACGTCGTGACCAGCACCCATGCGTTCGCTCTGTTCGATGATCTCAGTTGTGTCCATGATGTTGGTCTCTCGTCGCCCTTGCTGTACTGAACTGTATCGTACACCTTAACTGTACGAAACCGTACAGTATTTCAATTGAATGCAGAAACTCCTGATGAAAGGGCTTTGCTGAGTGAGCAGGCGTCCTGAACCGTCGCTGAGTACGAGTCTATGGGTCACGTGAGCACATCGTTTGGTGCGAGGGATTTAGATGGCCCTCATCTTGTTGTTGCGTGCGTCGTGGGTGAGTTCAGCGAGACCGAGCTTCTCTAAGAGTGGTGGCAGGTACATTCCGAAGCGTCCGCGGTAGCCCTTTCGAAGTCCGTACCAACCCTTCACGGGATTCTTGTCCGATCGCCCCCACGCTTCGACGGTGCCGTCGGCGGCCGGCTTGTTCTCGTCAGCGGCTCCCAGTGCCACCCAGTCGCCCTGCTTCACGAGCCAGGCGTGCAGGTCCTTCACGGCCGACAGGTGGTACTTGAGGGTGGTCGATCCCACGACGCACACGAGGGCGGGTGGATCTGCGTCCTTGTCCTCGTACATCTCGTAGGTGGACGACCCCGGTGGCGTCGTCAGCTTCCACGGCTGTTCCTTCGTTCCTTCGGCCACTGTTTCTCCTTTACCTAGATGTTGACGCTTGCGTGCTTTAGCTCGCGAGGCGACCGCGCAATGTCGTCACGCCGTCGCCCGTTAGTGTCGTCGCGAGCGGCCGGGTCGCCATTGCCATGAGGAGGGCGACGAGAGGACCGCGAACCTCTGGTCCCGACCCGAAGGTCCAGTCGACGTCGGTCGCTTTGAGGGTAAGTCCGGTAATCGCCTTCTTCGCCCGTACCGGGAAGTTCGATCCCTTGAACATGTCCAGACAGGCCAATTTGGCCTCCGTCGATGAATCGTCGTCGATCCCGAGGGGCTGGCGAATGTCGTTACCGTGCACGACGACTTCGCCGAGCATGGCCATCGTGGCGGCCGGGGGCTTGTTGGTGGTCGTCGTGCTCGCGCGAATTCGCTCAATGATCTCTTTGGGGGCCAACTTGGCGGACGCGTGCGCCTGGTCGTCCATCATGACGTTGAAACGAAGTCCACTCGCCAAGAGACCACGAAAGAACTTCGACGTCGACTGCTCGCCGGCGTTCATCATGTGGGCCGCGACCATCTGCACGTTCCAGCCCTTGCAGAGTGTGTCCATCGTCCACTGCTCGGAGGAGAGCCCGTCCAACATGTCCGCCACCCGAGATCGTTCGGCGTGGATCATGGCCCAGGTGTCGGCGTCGCTCACGAGCGCTCTTCTCGACTGAGCAGGGGACCGGGGTCGCCACCAGTGGCCGCGACCGCGAGGCGGTCCAGCAGCGTCGTCCAGCCCTGGGTGTGGTCGGTGATGGCGTCGTCGGGCAGACCACTGTGTACGAGTCGCACCCGCGTCTCGTCGCCTTCAGGAGTGAGCGTGATCGCCACCTTCGTGGAACCGGCCGGAATCGGGTGATCGGGCTGGTCCCACCCGAAGGTGAAGACGAGCTTCTCGTCGGGCACGACCTCGATGAATTCACCGAGCGCGGGATGGTTGCCCAGGACCGAGACCTTGTAGATGCCACCGGGTTGGAGGTCGTACTGCGCGTCGGTGCCGATCCATGATTGGTTCTCGGGATCGGTCAGCAGTTCGAAGATCGTGGACGGGTCCGCCTTTATGAGTACTTCGCACGTCAGTTCAGCCATCGCTTGCATCCTTCTTCCTCTGGGCCGCTTCCGCGGCACTCTTCAAACGGCTCAGTCCTCCCGACCAGTACTGATCGAGGGACGTGCGTAGGTCCTGAATCTCTTTCACGTTGGCGCGGTAGAGGCGGCGATTCGCGTCGCGTCGTTCGCAGACCAAGTTGGCGTTGCGCAGTACGCCGAGATGCTGGGAGATCGCCGAGCGGGTGACGTCGTGAAAGTGTGACGCGATGTCGGATGCGGGCAGTTCCTTCGACCACACCAGTCGAAGGATCTCGCGTCGTCGCGGGTCGGCGATGGCTTTGAGGGCGACGTCCATCCGGACAGTGTAAGCGAATACTTACGTAAGGCGCAACTGAAATACCGAGATCCTGACGCCGATTGCTGTGATTGCGGCGACGCAGGTGGTCAATCGCCGCGCCGCGCCGGTTTCATCGAGGCCAAGGCATGACCACTCACGAGTTGCACGATGCGGTCCCAGAAGATCGGTGCGAGGTCGTGGCCCATGCCCGCGATTTCTACGAAGCGCGCGCCGGGGATGCACTGCGCCGTGCGAACACCACCGCTGATGTCAATCAACGTGTCGGCGTCGCCGTGCAGCACCAGAGCCGGTACGTGCACCGAGCGAAGTGCCTCGCTTCGACTACCCGACGCGATGATGGCGGACAGCTGACGCGCGACGCCGCGGGGACTGAAACTTCGATCGAAGGCGTCACCGATACGCTGCGCACTGCGTGCAGCGTCGTACTGGTTCGGACTGGTGTAGAGACGTTCGAGCGCTTGGCTGTTGGCGATGACCGACGCCCGATCGGTTCCCGGCGGCGCATAGAAGAGAGCCGCCACCTCGGCACTCGACTGGCCGACCTCCGGGTCGCCAGTCGTCGACATGATCGAAGTCATCGAGCGGAGCCGCTGGGGATGGTCGATGGCCAGCTGCTGGACGATCATCCCGCCCATGGACATGCCCATCACGTGGGCTTTGGGGATCGCCAGCGCGTCGAGCACGGCCACCGCGTCGTTGGCCATGTCGGAGAGTCGATACGGCACGTCGGGCGCTTTGCCACTTCGCAGGGCGCGAACGACGTCGGCGACCCGCGGCGTGAAGTCGTCCAGCTTGGTGGAGAGCCCGACGTCACGGTTGTCGAAGCGCACGACGAAGAACCCTCGGTCCACGAACTTCTCGGCGAGGGCCGCGTCGAAGTTGATGCACTGGCTGCCCAGACCGTTCACGACGAGGAGGGTCTCCTTGCTCGCGTCGCCGAACGTCTCGTAGTAGAGCTCGACGTCGCCGTTCGTGGCGACTCCGTTCGTGCTCTCCCTCATTCGAAGACGAGACAGCCGTCGTCGAGGTCGACGAGGGGCAGTTCGTCGCGCTCGGCCCAGTAGTCCTGGGTGTGGCGCCACTCGGGACGATCGAGCCGTTTCGGCATCAAGTGCATGGACCGCATGAGGTAACCGGGATTGAAGTACTCGGTGTCGATCCACTCCAGTGGTGTGTCGTTCGCCTCGTCGGGGCGTAGTCGCGGCGTCACGCGCGTCGCACCGAGTTCGTCCATGTGCGCGAGCATTCGACAGGTGAAGTCACTGACCAGGTCGACGCGTAGGGTCCAACTCGCCCGGAAGTAGCCAAAGATCCACACGAGGTTCGGCACGCCCGAGAACATCATCCCTCGGTAGGTGACGGTGTCGGCGAAGTCAAGGGGCGTGCCATCGATCGAGAACGAGATGTCGCCGAGCACGCTCAAGTGAAATCCCGTGGCGGTCACGATGATGTCGGCCTTGAGTTCCGCCCCGGACTTGAGCAGCACACCTTCTTCGGTGAACGTCTCGATCTCGTCGGTCACCATCGTGGCCTGACCGGCACTGATGGCCTTGAACATGTCGCCGTCGGGGAGGAACGCGATGCGTTGGCGCCACGGCATGTAGCGCGGCGTGAAGTGCGTCTCGACGTCGTACCCCTCGGGTAGCGCGGCGCGCACTAGATCGATGAGCGCCTCTTTGGCGAACTCGGGCTCCTCGAGCGCCAGTTGCGTGAGCGCACGGAGGTTGAAGAGATTCTCGCGGCGCACGATGTCGTGCACCCACTCCTCGGGCACGTCGAGTTCGCGCAGGTGGTCGGCCAACAGGTTGCGATTCTCGCCGGTGAAGAAGTACGTGGGGGAGCGCTGCAGCACGGTCACGTGCTTGGCGTCGCCGCCGATGGCGGGCACGAGCGTCGCCGCGGTCGCGCCCGATCCGATCACGATGATTTCTTTGTCCTTGTAGTCGAGGTCGTCGGGCCACGTTTGGGGATGGACGATGCGCCCCTTGAACTGATTCATGCCGGGCCACTCCGGGGTGTAGCCCTCGTTGTGTCGGTAGTAGCCCTGGCACATCCACAGGAAGTTCGTCGTGAAGAGCGCGGCGTCCCCGTTCGCCCGTCGCGCGGTGACGGTCCAGAGACTGTTCGCACTGTCCCAGCTCGCGGACTCGATGTGATGTCCGTAACGGATATAGCGATCGAGATGATTGTCTTCAATCACCTCACCGAGGTACTTCTGAATCTCCGCGGCCGTCGCGATCGGCGCACTCGTCCAGGGCTTGAACCGGTAGCCAAAGGTATAGAGATCGCTGTCGGAGCGGATCCCGGGGTAGCGGTGCGTCTTCCAGGTGCCCCCGAAGTGGTCCATCGCTTCGAGCATGACGAAACTTCGTTCGGGGTTCTGGTTGAGCAGGTGGTAGGCCGATCCGATTCCCGAGATGCCCGCGCCCACGATGAGAACGTCGAAGTACTCCGTCGTGACGGCGCTCTCTTTGTCTTGTTGAACGGCGGTGCTCATGAGACCTCCTCGTCACGTGCGACTTCGAGTGATCGACACTCGCAATCGATGAAATCTTCTCAACCTTTGGACATTAGACCGCTGCGCGCCGACGAACAGTGTGGACTCTGTCGCCGCGACGTCACGCGAAGAGCACCGAATTGCCAAGGGCGCGGCGTTACTGTTTCTAGGTCGATCACAACGCGACGAAAGAGGATGTCATGAAGGCAGCGGTCTATTACGAGAATGGCGGACCGAGCGTGTTTCGCTACGAGGACGTGCCGGACCCCGTGCCCGGCCCGAGCGAGATGCTCATCGCCGTCGAGGCCGTCAGCATCGAGGGCGGTGACACGCTGAATCGTCTCGCGGGCCCCCTCGTCAGTGTGCCCCACGTGGTGGGGTACCAGAACGCGGGCACCGTGGTGAGCGTGGGTCCCGACGTCACCGGTTTCAGTGTCGGCGATCGCGTCGTGACCTTGGCCTTCCACGGTTCGCACGCCTCTATGCGAACAGCGCACCCGCTCACGACCTGGAAGATCCCTGACGGCCTCGCGACCGAGGTGGCGGCCTGCGTGCCCGTCGCCTACGGCACGGCCCACGACAGTCTCTTCGAGTTCGCGCGACTCGTCCCGGGTGAGACGGTGTTGATCCACGCCGGCGCCGGTGGCGTGGGACTGGCCGCCATTCAGATGGCGAAGAAGGCCGGCGCGAGGGTGTTCGCCACGGCGTCGAGCAGTGAACGGCTCGCGCGTCTTCGAGAATTCGGTCTCGACGAGGGCATCAACTACAAGGAGAAGGACTTCGTCGCGGAGGTGCGAGCACTGACCAACAATCAGGGTGTGAACGTCATCTTGGAATCGGTCGGGGGCACCAACCTCCAAAAGAGTCTCACCGCCCTGTCGTATCGCGGCCGTTGCGTCACCTTCGGCAACGCCGGGCGCGAGGAACCGTTGTCCATCGACACGTCGAACCTCGGTACCCAGAATCAGAGTCTCATTGGGTACTTCCTCGGACCAGAGCTGTTCGTCGGTCCGCGCGCCTACCAGATGATCGAAAACCTGCTCGTCGACGTCGCCGCGGGGGACCTACGAGTAGAGATCGATCGCACGTTCTCGCTCGAAGAGGCCGAGGAGGCGCACGAGTTCATCGAGAGTCGTCAGGCCTTCGGCCGGGTGGTGCTGATCCCCTAGGAATCAGTTAGCTCGGGGTGTCCTCGGAGGCACTCAGTTCGCCGTTCTCGGCCTCGTAGGCCTTGAGGGTCTCGATGTACTTCTCGATGTCGGCGTCGGTCGTCGACGGTGCGCGATTCTGGGTCTGGAGGTAGGCGGCGAGTCCGAGTTGGCGAAGCACGCCGTCAGCGCCGCGCTTGGCCTGCATCTCGCCGACCTTCGCCTGGCCCTTGGCGGCGGCGTCCTTGGCTGCTGATGCCGCGGAGGCAGCTTGTTCCTTCACCTTGTCCATGAATCCCATGAGGTCTCCTTCACTCGTCTCTACAGCCACGATACATCGGGCGCCTCGTCCTTCGCCCGCGGCTGTTGCGTTCTGCCAGCAAGTAACCGCCGTGACGTCATCGCGGAGAAACGGCGCGTGAGGATTTGGTCGCTTCGAACACCGGACTTACAATTGAGTCGTACCAGGCGCCGTTGTCACCCTCTCGAGCGCTCAACCACCTGGACTGAGCGTAAGGATCGTGGTCATGAGTGTTCCCAGTGCCTCCTATTCAGTAACGATGCGTGTGCTGCTCGAGAGTCACTCTCGAATCGGCGCGGTCACGACGGCCGTGGGCGACGCCGGGGGAGCGGTCACCGCACTCGACGTCGTCGATCCCAATGGTCGCGGGATGACGATCGACTTGACCTGCAACGCGGTCGACGAGGGCCACTCTGAGCTGCTGCGCGCCGCCGTTGAGGTGCTCGATGGCGCACGAGTCATCGCCATGAGCGACCGGACATTCCTCTTGCACTTGGGTGGCACGATTTCGGTCGAGCCCAAGGTGTCGCTCAAGACGCGCGACGACCTCTCCATGGCCTACACCCCGGGCGTGGCTCGAATCTCCATGGCGATCGCGAAGGACCCGTCGGCCGCGCGCAAGTTGACCATCAAGCGCAACACGGTCGCCGTCGTGACCGACGGCTCGGCCGTCCTCGGACTCGGCAACATCGGCCCCGAAGCGGCGCTACCGGTCATGGAGGGTAAGGCGCTGCTCTTTAAGCGCTTCGCCGACATCGACGCGTGGCCGGTCTGCTTGGCGACCCAGGACGTCGACGAGATCGTTCGCATCGTCCAGTGCATCGCTCCGGTGTACGGAGGGATCAACTTAGAGGACATCTCGGCGCCACGCTGCTTCGAGATTGAGCGACGTCTTCGCGACCTCCTCGACATCCCGGTCTTTCACGATGACCAGCACGGCACGGCCATCGTCGTGTTCGCCGCGCTGCTCAACGCGCTGCGCGTCGTGGGCAAGGAGATGAAGGACGTGCGCGTGGTCGTCCTCGGCGTCGGCGCGGCCGGTGTCGCGATCTCCAAACTGCTCTTGAAGGAGGGCGTCGGCGACGTCATCGGGGTCAATCGTGGCGGCATCATCTCGCCCGACGACGAGAAGCTCGACGAGGAGCGACGCTGGCTCGCGAGGCACACCAACAACGAGCGCCGATCGGGCTCGCTCGACGACGCCATGGCCGGCGCGGACGTATTCATCGGCGTCTCGGGATCGAATCTCGTGCACGAGGAGCAGCTCAAGCTCATGGCGCCAGACTCGATCATCTTCGCCTTGGCCAACCCCGACCCCGAGGTCGACCCCGTCCTCGCGCGCCGCTACGCCGCCGTGGTGGCGACCGGACGAAGTGACGAGCCCAACCAGATCAACAACGTGCTCGCCTTCCCCGGGATCTTCCGCGGGATGCTCAACGCCAGTGCGAAGCAGGTCACCGAGGAGATCGAGATCGCCGCGGGGCGCGCCATCGCCGACGTCGTGACGCCCGGTGAACTCTCGGCCGACTACATCGTGCCGACCGTCTTCAATCCATTGGTCGTCACCGCCGTCACGAGTGCCGTCGAACGACTCTGCGGCACCGCGCGCTGAACGTCGAACCTCGCCTAGGTCCTCACTAGAGCGTCGTTACACTCAAGTCAATGCTCGAACGATGGACTCGGGCGGTGGTCCGCTATCGCGCCGTCGTCATTGCTGCGTGGATCGTGGTCGTCCTCCTGGGGTCTCTATCGGCGACCCGACTGCCCGACCTACTGACGACGTCGCTCTCAGTGCCCGGCACCGGCTCCACGCAGGCCAACACCATTCTGTCGCGACACTTTGGCGAGAACGTCGAAGGGACCTTCACGGTCGTCGTCGCCTTCAAGAACGCCACGACCTCGAGGCTCGACGCCATGCAACACGACATTGCGAATGCGGCGGTCGAGATCCCCACGGGCAAGGTGATCGAGCAAAAGGCCATCGCCGGCGTGCTCTACGCCGACGTGAGTACGTCGCTCAACCTCCTCAAGGCCTCGGACCAGACCGCACACCTTCGAGCAGCGTTGAGAGAGCAGGGACTCGCCTCCGCGCTGGTCACCGGTCCGCCAGCCCTCAACCACGACATCGCGCCGGTGCTCGCCTCGGATCTCCGGTTCGGCGAGCTGTTGGCGGGCCTGCTCGCGTTGCTCTTGTTGATTGGCGTGCTCGGTCTCTGCTGGGCCGTGGTGGTGCCGTTTCTGGTCGCCGCGTCGACGACCGCGGCGGCGATCGGCGTGGTGTTTCTCCTGGCCCATCACTTCTTGATGGTGCTCTACATTCCCAACGTCGTCGAGCTCTTCGGGCTGGGGCTCGCCATTGACTACTCACTATTGATCCTGCATCGCTACCGAAGTGAGGTCGGGGTCGACGGTGTCGATTCCGAGGACGCGATCGTGGCGACCATGGCGACGGCGGGACGAACCATCGTGCTGTCGGGGCTGACCGTGGCCATCGGCGTGGCGACGTTGTTGCTGGTGCCAGTGCCCTTCGTGCGTTCGCTGGGCGCCGCCGGTCTCGTCGTCCCGGTCGTCGCGGTCCTCGCCGCCCTCACCTTGCAACCGGCGATCCTCTCGTTACTCGGGCGACGCGGCGTGCGACCGGTCGGCGTGCGAGGTCTCTTTCAACGCGACAACGAGCGCGGTGCCTGGGCCCGCATCACGAGACGAGTCGTTCGTCGACCGGTGACCGTGATGCTCAGCGCCCTCGCCCTACTGCTCTTGCTCATGACCTCGGCGCTCTGGCTGCAGCTCACCCCGGGATCGGTCGTCGCGGTGCCCCAGAACCTGCAATCGACGCGGGCCCTGTCGCTCGTGAGTACGCGGGTCGGGCCCGGCCTCATCACGCCCAACGAGATCGTCATCGACCTCGGGCACGCGCACCTGGCGAACACCCCGGCGCTCGCCGCCGATCGACTCGCGCTGGCGAAAGCCGTCCTGCACAATCCGGAGGTCTTCGCCGTCGCGATCGACACCAAGTCACCCTTCGTCGACGCCACTGGACGCTACGAACAGATCTTCGTGATCGGTCGTCACGAGTTCGGGGCCGAAGCATCCCAGCAGTTCGTGCGCGAACTGCGCGACGACTACATCGCTCGGGCCCATTTCCCGCCGGGGACCAAGATCTACCTCGGCGGCGCGCCCGCCCAGGGAGTCGATTTCCTCACCTCGGTGTACGGCGCGTTCCCGTGGATCGTCCTGCTGGCGTTGATGTTGGCGTACCTCGTCCTGGTCCGCGCCTTTCGATCGATCGTGTTGCCACTGCTCGCCGTGGTGCTCGACCTCTTGTCGGTCGGCGCGGCGTACGGCGTACTCGTGCTGGTCTTTCGCTTCGGTGTGCTGTCGTCGGTCTTGGGTACGTACAAGGTCAGCCAGATCGAGGGCTGGGTTCCGGTCTTCCTCTTCGCCACGTTGTTCGGCCTCTCCATGGACTACGAGGTCTTCATCGTGTCGCGCATCCGAGAGGCCTTCAGCCACGGGGCCCAAAGCACCGACGCCATCGTCGACGGCATGGCCAACACCGGCGGCGTCGTCACCGCGGCGGCCGTCATCATGGTCGGCGCGCTCTGTGGTCTCGTCTTTGGTCACGTGGCGGGACTGCAGGAACTGGGCGTCGGGTTGAGTGCCGGCGTGCTGATCGACGCGACGATCGTGCGAGGGCTGTTGCTGCCGAGCGTCATGACGTTGCTCGGTCGTGCGAACTGGTGGCTGCCGAGCCGTCACGGCGCAGCGGCGCCGGAGCCTTGAGACGCAACAACGCCTCGCCCCCCACGTAGGGGAACGAGGCGTTGTGGCGCAGGGGAGGCGTTACTTGACGATTCGAATCGCGAAGTGGACCGTCGGGACCTGGTAGCCGAGCGCCAAGCCCGGGTAGTCACGGCTCGACGACAGCACCGGCACCATGCCGTAGGGCGTGCTGGCGAACGATGGCGACAGTGAGTACAGCATGGGGAACAGGTCGATGACGTGCACGCCGACGCCGCCGGTGGCCTTCAGGTGGATGACCATGTAGCCATTGGAGTTGAAGCCGCAGCCGTAACCCATGTAGCTGTTGTCGTAGTCGACGCCCAGCGTGTTGTCGAGTTGGGTCCAGCCCACACCCTTCATGGAGATCGTGAACTCCTGACCTTCCTTGAACGTGTAACTGCCCGTGCCGGACTGACCGGCCGCGAGCGCCGCTGCGGTGTCGGTGTCATTGGCGGTCGCCACACCCATGGAGATGACCTTGCCCGACGAGTTCGTGAAGGGAACGATGCTCTCCTTCACGTAGAAGGGGACCTGGGCTTCGACCGTGGTGCCGTTCATCACTTGGACGACGTGCCAGCCACCGAGGTTGTCGGGGATGGTGATCTTCTGGCTGATCGTGCCGTTGGTGACGGTCGCGGAGCCGAGGGGGATCGAGTTGAACGCCCAGCAGGTGCTGGCGCAGTTGACGCGGTTGCCCACGACGGTCGACCACTGCAAGGTGTCCGTGCCGCTACCGGTCAGACCGGTCACGCTCAACACCGAGCTCGAGAGCACGGCGCCACTGCTGACTGACAGGGAGGCGACGGCCTTACTGGACGGGCTCAAGTTGGCGGACGACATGGTCGTCACCTGGCTCACCGTGGGGGTCACGTTGGCCGGCCACGTGATGTACGGAGCGGGCAGCTTGGTTGACTTGGTGACGGTGAAGTGGACCGTGCCGCCGTTGGTGTAGGGGATCGGTGACTGGATGACGTTCAGGTACATGTAACTGATCGCGTTGCCGATCTGGATGATGTGCGTACCGGGTGTGCCGGCCGCTCGAATCGTGACGCTCGCGGTGCCGCGGGTCCAGTTACCCATCATCTCGCCGGCGTAGTGGTTGTCCCAGAGGACCGACGCGCCACCGGTGTAGAGGCTGGCGCCCATCGAGGTGTAGGTGATCGTGATCGGTGTGCCGACGGGGCCACTCTTCGGGCTCACCGTGAGGATTCGAAGGAGCTCGAAGCCACCGTGGGCGAGGGCGACACCGTTCTGTACGGCGTAGATGTCGTGCACGCCACCGAAGTCAGAGGGTGCCGTGGTGGAGAACGAAAGTCCACCCGTGGCGCTCGTGGTGACCGTGGTCATGTTCAACGTGGTCTTGGTGTAGTTCGTACCCAAGTAGTTGACCGTGTTGGGCTCGACGTCGGCGACCCAGGTCGCGTTGTTGCTCGACCAGGTGAGCGTGACGCTCGCGTTGTCGGGTAGGCCCGAGCCCGTGATGACGACGGGTGTGCCGCTCACGCCCTGGTCGGGTGTGACGGTCAGGTTCGACATCGTCGCGGGGATGGTGAAGGGTGATGCGGTCACGCCGGTGTAGGGCAGTGCCGGCACGCCGGGAATGTTGCTCGGCGCGGTCAACACTATTGGTGCGACCGTGGTTGTTGGGGTCGTCGTCGTGGTCGTCGTCGTGTCAGCGGAGCTGACCGTCGTGACGAGAGCGACGGGTAGTACCGCCACCAAGAGCACGCGCGCGAGAACGGAGCGCATGCCTCGGTTGGTTCGTATTAACTTCATGGCTTTCCTTTCGCACTGCTACGCCCCCCCGGAAGGTCCGGGACTTAGGTCGCGGTCATTCGGCCCTACTTTGTGTCGTGATGCGCGCAAGCCCGAGCGACGGATCATGTGATACGCGCCCGGGCTTGCGGTACTTCGTGCTGCCTACTTCGCTACTTCGTGTTACGTACGGCGGTACTTCGTGTGCGGTGTAACAGTGATTACGCCGCGGGAACTGCGTTCAGCGTGGGCTGGGACAGTGGGTTGAAGTTCGAGCTGAACGTTCCAACGCCACCGGCGACTGCGGGAGTGACAACAACCGTCTTCTGGTAGTTCACGCGGTGCATGACGACCTTGTGGTTGACAATCACGTGCTTGCCCTTACGAAGCAGCGGTACCAACTTGGTCGCGGTGACCTTCTTGGTGACAGCGGGAACGGCGATCGTGTTGAACGTCACCTTGTAGTTGATGATGCCCAGCGTGTCGTACTTACCGGTGGTCGTACCCGTGGCGAGGGGGGCGGTCCAGAAGGCGACGCCACCGTGGTTGCCGTAAGAGAGGGCGAGCGGTGTTGCCACGCCCGGAATCGTCACGGTCGCAGTGGATACGTTGAGTGGGGTGAGGACGGCGCCGCCAAGGGCGGAGTCGTTACCGTATACGCGGAACACGATGGTCTGGCCAACGATGAACTCGCTGGTGATCTCACAACCGGCACCGAACTCAGGGGCGAGGACGCCGGTCGAGCCACTGGCGACGATCGTGTCAACGTAGAGCGAGATCGGGTTCGGCGTGGTGCCTTGCACCGGTGAACCGACGATGACGTTGAACGTCGCGGCGGTTGCCGGTCCGAAGTCGGTCGTGTCGGTGGGGGCAAAGGTCGCACCGAGTGCTGTCGCACCGGCCGCACTGGGGGTCCAGGTGCAGAGCGCGATGAACGGGGCGACGGTGGTCGTAGGTGCTGCTGAGCATCCCGTGATCGCCACGCCAGCCGCCGTGAAGCTGACCGCGCCAGCGACACTCGTGGTAGCCGTGATGGTTCCCGGTGTGATGCCAAAGACCGCACTGCCACCACTGAGGACAACCGTGGGTGTCGTGGTGGCCGCCGAAGCAGTCGTGACACCAAAGGCTGCAATGCTGCCTAGGACCATGGCCCCGACCGCTATGCCTGACATAATTCTCTTCATTTTGTACTGCCTCCTGTTTTGTCTGGAACTACTTGACTTTGAGACTGCCGGTGAGCGTCGCGCTGAACGCGTCGGTCTCACTTGATCCTGCGGTGGTCGACTTGATCTCGAACGATCCGGTGACCTTGAGGGTCCCCGTCGCGCCGGCGAACTTGCCCGTGCCACTGACGACCGTGGCCGAACCGGTCACGGTGACCGCGGTGGGTGCTGCTGAGTCAGCGGCGCAGCCCTTGCTCGTTGTCGCGAGCTTCAGGTGCAGCGTGCTGCCGCCACCCGTGAGGACGCCGATACCACTGATGGGGTCACAGCTTCCGGTGGGGTTGGACGATCCGGTGCCCGAGACGGCGGTGAGGCCGAGGTCCGAGCCGGTGCCGGTGCCCGTGAGCGCGGTGACGTTGACGGCGCTCGAGCTCCACAGCATGGCAATGGTGCCGCGGTAGGTGCCCGAGAAGGCCTCGCTCTTGGCCGCAGCGGGCTTCTTGGTGGTCCAGCCGGCGGGGCAGTGCGCGTTGACCGCGGTGACGCGTCGAACGGCGGTGCCCTTGTAGCAAACGATCGTCTTCTTTTTGGCCGCACTGGCGTGCAGCGTGATGCTGTGGCTTG
>Ga0182016_10002399_pt1 | contig 22101 bp, 20 predicted proteins | sample 712S2MmetaG_FD_120491 | JGI IMG/M metagenome (GOLD analysis project Ga0182016, IMG submission 120491) | Permafrost microbial communities from Stordalen Mire, Sweden - 712S2M metaG | ecosystem: Environmental > Terrestrial > Soil > Wetlands > Permafrost | place: Sweden: Stordalen | collected... | reverse complement strand
GTTGCTTGAGGTGCTGGTGCGCGGCCGCATTCGCTCCGTCAAGGAGATCCCGTTCACCTTCGGCCTCCGCCATCGCGACGAAAGCAAAGCCAACTTCAAAGTTGCCTGGGACTACGGAAAGCTGCTGATGCGGCTCTATGCGGCGCGCTTCCTTGGCCGCGGCTGACTGAAACCGGCCTCAGCCGACTCATCTCGATCCAGCACGAAACTGCGAAATTCTAAGCAGGCGGGGTTGAGATAAGTTCAGGTCGCGTTGCTTCCAGGTGCCCGGAGGAGGAGATTCACTAGACTGCCGGCAGAATCATCCGCAGCAGCAGGAACCCTGCCACGCCGGCAAAGAACACCAGCGCCATGCGGATTCCCGGCTCGCGATTTACTTCGGGCAGCAGGTCGGTTGCGGCTACGTAGATGGCTACGCCGGCTGAGACCGGTAGCACCGCGGCAATCCAGCTTGGAACCAGTTCGATTGCCAGCACGCCCAGGAGCGTTGCGCAGGCCAGCGCTACAGCCGAGTAAAATGCCGTTGCCCGGCTGCGTCCGCTGGCGAGCATGACGCTGGCCATTGTGAATCCTTCAGGAGCTTTGTGCAGCAGGATGGCGAGAAAGATGAGCCAGCCCAGGCCGCTCGACAAAACAAAGCCCGACCCGATGGCAACACCGTCAAACAGCGCATGCACGCTGAGCCCGATCAGCACGGAGTAGCCGGTGCGGCGCGAAACAAATTCGTGGGCGTGAGTCTCTTCGCCAAAATGAAAGTGCGCGTTGATGGTGTGCTCGAGCAGATGCACGGCGCAGTAGCCGGCCATGATGAGCACCGGGCCCCACTTGGGACTGATCTTCAGGCTCTCGGGCGCCATCTCGATGATGGCTGTGGCCATCAGGAATCCAGCGCCAAGCGCGACAAAGTAGCGCAGGTAGCGCTCCACGCCCTGGGCGCGCACCAGCACCAGCCCGCCGGCCACGTCGGCCAGCGAAGCGATAATGCCGAGAATGATTGCGGTGGTGAGCATGGGAAAGACAGCCAGTAGTGAATAGCCAGTAGCCGAAAGACAGCGAGTAGCTTAGACACAGCCAATAGCCAATAGCCAGTTGGGGGTTCGCCGGTTGACAGTAATTGTAGCTTGCTCACTATTGGCTACTGGCCACTTACGACTGGCTGTTTTTCACCCGCTATGCCGTATGTGCACTACGTCGCCGTCCTGCACAATGTACTCTTTGCCTTCAAGTCGCAGCGTGCCCCTGGCGCGGGCTGCGGCCTCTGAGCCCGCTTCAAGCAACTGGTCCCAGCGAATGGTTTCGGCGCGAATGAAATGATGCTCGAGATCGGTATGGATTGCGCCGGCGGCTTGCGGAGCCTTTGAGCCAAACGGGACGGTCCACGCGCGGCACTCGTCTTCGCCTGCGGTGAAAAAACTGATCAGGCCGAGCAGTTCGTAACTTTTGCGGATGAGGCGCACCAGGCCGCTTTCGCGCAGGCCGTAGCTGGAGAGAAACTCCTCGGCCTCGGCATCGTCCATTTCGGCCAGCTCGGCTTCAACCTTGCCGCAGATTGCCGTTGCCCCCGAATTCTCGCGCTTGGCCAGATCTTCAAGCTTGAACTTGGCAACGGCCGCGTCGAGATCGTCACCCAGCGCGGTGCTTTCGCCGATATTGAGCGCGTACAGGATGGGCTTTTGCGAGAGGAACATAAAGCCCTTGATGAGCTTCTTCTCTTCAGGAGTCATCTCCAACTCGCGCAGAGGCTGCTCCTTTTCGAGCGCCTCCTTCGACCGAAGCAGCAGCGCATGTTCGCGCTCCAGGTCGCCGGTGCGCTGTTTCTTCAGGTCCTTTTCAACGCGCTCGATGCGCTTCTCGATCTGCGTCAGGTCGCTGACCATCAGGTCGAACTCCACATTCTTCACGTCGCGCAGGGGATCGATCGGGCCGACATGAGGAATCGAATCGTCCTCGAAGGCGCGTAGCACGTGAATCAAGGCGTCAACGTTACGCAGGTTGGCCAGGAACGCGGTCTCTTTGAGCGCCTCCTGGCCGATGGCAGCCACGTCGACGTATTCAACCTGCGCAAAGGTGGTTTTCTTGGGCGAATAGAGGGCTGAAAGCTTGTCGAGCCGCTCGTCAGGCACGCGGGCGACGCCAATGTGGGCCTCGCGTGAAAAGCCGCGGTCCTCGAGCTTGGCCTTGGTGAGGATTTTGAACAGCGAGGTCTTGCCCACCTGGGGCAGGCCGATAATGCCAGTCTTCATAAATGATTCCGTTCGGGGGCTCGCACAGCGCGCAGGCGCGCAATTGGGCCTCTTCGATGATACAAGACGGGGACTGAGGGACTAGGGAACAAGGGAACAGGCGCGGGCGCCTTGCGGCTATTTCTTACCTGCTGTCTTGCGCCTCACAAACTTCAACCCAGTCAGCAGGTCGGAGACGGCGGCGATCTTCACATCCACGATGCCTGCGGCGAGGCCGGTTTCGCGCACGTCGTGCTCGTTAATCGCATGACCTTTGCCTTTGCGATAAACGATCCACAGGTGCGCGCCGTCTGCGACCAGCTTCAGCGATCGCTCAAACGCGGCTTCAAGCTCAGGCCGCGTATTTACGCGAGCGATAATTACGCCGGCCTTGCCGCGTTGAGCGATCTGTCCCTCTGCCAAGGCCCTGCGCAGAGCCTCATCGTCAACCTGGCCGATCACTTTGATTCGTGTATCCGGCGTGATCCCGAGCTTTTTAGCGAGCGTCGGAGCGGGCGCGCTTGCGGTCTCGCCTGGCTGCGGAAGGCTCTTCATAGGGTGAAGGTGTGCGCCAATCAACAGCGGCAATTATCGGTGCGATTCAGCCCACGCCACCGCTACCACGGATCCCAAACCAAGAAGCAGGATCGTCATCTCCACATCTTCGCTGCGGTTGTGGAGCTTGTTGAAGTCCGCGGTGTAGGGGTTAGTGGGGGCGTTGGTATCGATCTCGCCCCCGGATGCCGCCTGGTCTCGATCCATCGCAGGAATAATGACGTACTGCGAGAATGCGGTGAAGGCCATCATCAGCACCACTAGGATCATGGGCGCAAGAACGGTGCGCGGCTTGTAGATGTTCCATGCCGGTGCCAGCGCCAGCAGACCCAGTGCAACCACGCCTGAAACCAATCCGGTGCCGTGCATAATGCGGATCAGATGGCCAACGATGGTGCCGGCGGCGTGCGTGTTGGGTATCAGCGTTGTAAAGGTGACTGCCGCGACTATCGGGAAAAAGATTTCCGCGCCGAGCCACACAATCAAGGCAAGATAAAGCAGCGTGCGAAGCAGGGTCTTCATTGGGGAAGGATACAACAGGGGAGAGTGGGCAGTGAACAGTGAACAGTGGACAGGACAAAGATCAGTGAACAGTTGGTGGTTGTCCCACAGACGGACTGTCCACTGTTCACTGACCACTGTTCACTGCTTTTTCTTCAACGCCCGCTTTAGCACGATCTCGAGTGCCGCCTTCTGCTCGGCGTATTCATGGCTTGAAAGCGTACCGGCGATGCGCTCGCTTTCGATCTCGAACATCTCGTCTTTCAGTACGCTGAGCATGGCGGCGTTCCTGTTTGCCGGCGTTGACGCGTAGACTGCCGCAGGCTGGCCTGGAGCTGCACCCTGCACCGGTGCGTATGCGACTGCTCCGGCCGGTTTGCGCAGCAGGAATGCGGCTGCGGCAATCAGCAGGATCGCGAGGCCGCCCAGTATCCACCACGTGTATTTGGTGAGCGGGTTGGGTGTGTTGATCGGCACGCCGATGCCGCCGCCAGGTTGACTGGTTGGCGCCGCAGCCGGCTGACCGTTATCGCCCTGTGCGCCCTGGCCGCCTTGCTGTTCGCGTGGCAGCGAGCCCGTACCCGAAACTGTGAACGCCAAAGGCTTGCCCGGCGTTGCGTTTTTGGCAAGGAATGTCAGCACGCCAGGGTCGCTGTTGACCGGCTTGAAATCGGAACCGGTCAAGCTCATTGACTTGGGCATGATGACCGCTACGTCATCCGCGGGCAGCGTGACCACGGACTTGAAATCGAGCTTGGAGTTCGAATAAGGCAGCGTGTAGCTGACCTGGAACTGCGTTTCCTTGTCACCGTCGTCGGGCTGAATGGGGAAGTTGAACGCGTAGTGGCCCTTGGGGCCGTCAGGATCGAGGGTGAGCTGGGTGGGCAGGCCGCTCGGCCGCTGCGCCTGCGTGTCTGTGATTTGCGCTCCATCGGGCAATACGATCTCAAACGAGCGCTTGCTCCACTGCGTAGTCGGCGGAGTGCTCGTGTTGTGCACCAGCCAGCGCTCGCTTACCGTGAGCTGGCCGCCGGGGTCGGTCTCCATCTCCATAATGTCGGCTTCGATGAAAACGCCCTGCACCTTTTGCGCAACGTCAAAGACCGATACGTCGCCGGGCCCCGGGCCCTGCGGCGCTGCGATAAAGTAAGGCGCGCCCTGGTGCGTTACGCGAATCAGATACGGACCCGCTCCCGGCGTGCTCAATGTGTAATGACCCTGCGCGTTGGTGGTGCCGTGGGCAACCGCGCCCATGGCCGCCTGCACGTCGAGCAACTCCACCGTGTCGCCCGCGGCGGGCTTGCCGGTGGTTTTGTCGGTTACGGTGCCTGAAACAGGGGCGGCGTGGGAAACGACTGCGCCGGCCAGGAGGCTGATTGCAAAAATGGCAGTAAAAAGTTTGGTCGATTTCATTTTTTTGTTGTCTTTCCTCAATCCCTTAATCCGTGCCGTTTGGCGTTTTCTGACTACTGATCACTGACCACTGATCACTGACCACTGGCCACTGACCACTGTTTTTACACCTGCAAGTGGTCGATCTCTGCCAGCAGTTCCGCGGTTTCGTTCTCGAGCAGCGAGCGCTGGACTTCAAAATCTTCTTCCGGATACTTTCCGGCGCGGTGCTCAAAATTCAAATCGCGAAGGTTCTCGTAAAGCTGATCTTTGCGCTCCAGCAGAAAATCGAGCCGCGTCTTTTCTTGCTGGCTGGCAAAGGCATTTTCAGGCCAGAAGGTGTAGACAATCAGTGCGATCAACATCATGAGTCCGGCAACTATTCCCTGGGTCTCGGTCATCGCTTAAAAACCTCCGTCCATTCCGGTGTCCTTGCGGATGCGCTCACGCCGCTCACTCTCAGCCGGGTCGAGCGCAGCCTGATTGGCGCCTGCCGCGGCGGCCTTCGCTCTTACGAGTGAAACTCCCGACCAGCGCCTGACCAGCAATATGGTTCCCAGCAGCGCCGCACCGAAGACGGCAAACGGGGCAATCCACGCCACAAGGTCAAAGCCGTGCGTAGTTGGGGCGGCCAGCACCACGGCGCCGTACTTGGCGGTGAAGGCAGTAAAGATCTGCTGGTCGCTCATGCCTGCGGTGATGTCGGCGCTCAGGTCGGCGAGCTCCTTATCGCGATCGGGGCAGCCTACGTGATCGCACTCTCCCAGTAATTGAGAGCAACCGCACTGGCACATCAGCCGGTGGTCGAGATCGGCGAGCCGGGAGGTTGGGCTGCTTGCTCCGATCGAGAAGCAGACCGCGATCGCCAATACTGCGACTTCAACAAATCTCGTCCAAAAAGTAAGGCGCAACGGAGTTGCCATCAGTCGCCTCCTTTGAAAATTGGCTCTGCAGGAGCGACGCGCGCAGCCGGGACTCTGAGAGCAGCGGTTGCCGGAGTAATGCTCGGAACCATCGCGATAAACGTGCCCAGCACGATAACGATGAGGCCGGCCCAGATCCAGCCCACCAGCGGGTTCAGAATCGCCTTGATGATGGGGTGGCCCGTATCGGGGTTGCTGCCTTCGTAGACCACGTACAAATCCCACTCAAAAGTCGAGTGAATTGAGACCATCGTCTCAGGCTGACCTTCCGACAGATAAACACGCCGTTCGGGCAACATCTGGAACTGGTACTTGCCGCCCTTTGAGACGTTAAGCATGGCGTACTCGGAGTTGTAGAGCGCGTTGGAGTCTTGCGTGAAGCCAGTGCAATCGAGCTGGTAGGGCCCGATATTCAGGTGGTCGCCAATCGCAAGCTCGCTTTCGACATTGCGGTTGAATGCCGAGCCAGCCAGGCCGATGACCACAATCACCACGCCGATGTGCACCAGGTAGCCACCGTAGCGGCGGGTGTTGCGGCGGGTCAGCAGTACGGTGGATGAAAACAGGTTGCGGCCGGTTTGCCGCGAGATGACGGCTGCGCCGCGCAGAAACTCCGAAATGATTGCGGTGAGAACTGCGGCCGATACAGCGAAGTCAACCAGGGCGTAAAAGCTGCCCGAGGAGAACTGCCCGTCGGCCCATGGCCTGACGCCAGCCGCAAAGCAGACGATGACGGTGACCCAGAGAGCAACCACGGGAAGAATGAAGTTTTTCTTAATGCTCTTAAGCGATGCGGCTCGCCACGGCAGCAGCGGTCCTACGCCGGTGAGCAAGATGAGGAAAAGCCCGATAGGAACCGCCACGCGGTTATACCAGGGCGCGCCCACGGTGACCTTGTTGCCGACCACATATTCCGAGAGGATGGGAAAGAGCGTTCCCCATAAAATCACGAAGCAGGCCGTGAGCAGCACCAGGTTGTTGAACAGGAAGCTGGACTCGCGGCTGACCAGGGACTCAAGGTGATGTTCGGTCTTGAGGTGGTTGTGATTGTAGATATAGGTGAAGATGCAAACCGCGAGCACGATGCCCATAAAGACCACGAACCACGTGCCGATGGACGATTGGGCGAAGGCGTGTACCGAACTGACCAGGCCGGCGCGAGTGAGCAGCGTACCGAGCAGCGTGAGCAGAAACGTGGAGAAGATGAGCCAGACGTTCCAGCTCTTCATCATTCCCTTGCGCTCCTGCATCATCACGGAGTGTAGAAAGGCCGTACCGGTGAGCCAGGGCATGAAGCTGGCATTCTCAACCGGGTCCCAGCCCCAGTAGCCGCCCCATCCCAGCACTGCATAGGCCCAGTGCATGCCGAGGAAGATGCCGCAGGTGAGAAAGAGCCAGGTAACCAGCGTCCAGGTGCGGGTGATCTTGATCCACTTTTCGCCGGGGTAGCGCATCATCAGGGCGCCCAGTGCAAACGCAAAGGGAACCGTGAAGCCAACGTAGCCTAGGTAGAGCATCGGCGGGTGAATCACCATCTCGGGATATTGCAGAAGGGGATTCAGGCCGTTGCCGTCCATGGGAACCACGCCCGACTGCTGCAGAGTGAGGAGTTCCGCAGGCCCGACGCCGAGGGGATGTATTGTCTGGACGGCGGGAAGCAGCGCAAACGGCGATGCGGGGAAGCAAAGCAGCAACAGGAAAAATGTTTGCACGCCGGCCAGGATGGTTCCGGCATAGGCGTAGAGCTTTACGTCAGTCTTATGGCGGAGGCGAAGTACGAATCCGTAGATGGCCAGCAGCCACGCCCACAGAAGCAGCGAACCTTCCTGGCCGCTCCACATGGCGGCGAATTTGTAGGCAGGATTGAGAGCGCGGTTGGAGTGCTCGAGGATGTAGGTGAGGGAAAAGTCGTTGGTGAAAACCGACCAAAGCAGGGCGAAGGCTGCGCCGGTTACTGCAATGAATCCGGCGATCCCGGCCCGTCGCGCCGTATCGGCCAGCCGCTCGGGGGAAATCGCTGCCGGCTGGCCTGTGGCAATGAGCCTGAGCGCAACCGTGCCGGCGAGCAGGTTGTAGACCGCCAGCGCCAACGCAATCAGAAGCGCAAAACTACCAAATGCTGCCATTTATGACTCCAGAACGATGCCCACTCTTGAGGAACGGGGACGAAGTAATTCTCTACCATCATAGGCGGTCTGCTTGTGATTTGGCTCACACCACGATTGAGGCACTCCCGGGAGCCGGGACGGTATCCTGGCGCCGTTTCCGTTCCTCTTCAAGATGGTCCCGGAGCTGATGGTTGATGCGCGCGCAAAAAAGGAAGATCCCAGAGCAGCAGCCTGGGCTTTCAGCTTCGGTTAATTTGGGCGAAAGGCAGGGGGATTATCGGCCGTTACCGCTCATCATCTCGCCCGCTATCTCAACCATCTCATCGCTGTGCGTGGGCTTGGGCATAAAGCGTACGCCAGGCTCGCCGTAATCGGCGGCGTTTTCGTTGCCATTGCCCAGCACCAGCACGGGAACATTGGGCTTGCGGGTCTGCAGTTCGGCCACAAACTCCGGACCTCCCAGCCCAGGGCGGTGATGGCCTGAAATTACCAGGCCGAGACGGCTTGAAAAGGTAGGCTCTTCAATCAGGCACAGGGCTTCCGCGGCATCCGCCACGCGGACCACATCGTTAAAGCGCTTTTCGAGCGCCGACACGCGTACGAACGCCTGCAGCGGATCGTCATCGACTAAGAGAATTGTTCTCATTACCCCTATGGCCCAGCGACCCTGGCAGGTCATTCCAGAAGGGCCACAATCCGTTGAGATGACAACTATTTGAAATATGTTGCCCGGATGTGTATGAAAATTTTCCTGGAACCTCGGCCGGCGCCTGGGAATTGGCCTATTAATCCGGCTCGATTGCACAGGCACTTCTCCGGCTGGCGAGACGTTCAGTGAAAGCGTGATCATGTCTCGGTTGGCATCGAAATTCGAAGAGGAAGCCCGGTGTTTGCGTCAGACGATGTGCGAATGAAGCGCACAGATTTCGGCAAAAGACTTTGCGGATTCCTGGGTAAATCCCGACCGAGGATAGGCGCAGAAAAGGGAGAACGAATGCCGCTCGCAATACTCCATCCATAGCGCTTCGAGCCGCACAGTGGCCTCAGGCAGGCCGGCCGCCCAAAGCAGGGCGACCATATCGCCGAATGCCCGAACACGCGTGCCATTCATGCTGGCACGATGCAGCAAATTGTCAACAAAGCTGTTGAAGAGTCCCTCATCGGGCAATTCTCCCACCATAAAGCTGGTGAGTGCGGTGGCCGCATCGAGCGTTACAAATCGATCTTCGCAAACGGCGCGCTCCAGTTCTACTCCGAAGCTGCTGAGCCCGAGCCTTAGAGCCCTGAGGTGGTCCAACGTGGCGATCACGATCGTAGTTTCACCGGCATCCAGGCCCGCGCCCACGAAGCCCGTGAGAGTGTCGAGCAGCATGGCGTCATCCAGGTAAAAATGGGCGAAATGTTGCGTGGGGGCAATTTCGCCCCAGAAAACTCGAGCGCCTTTAGTGCCGAGGTTGATCACACTCATTACTGAATCTCATTTATTTAAAATACGGAGATCAATCCGAGGAAGGCGCAGCAATGCAGCCACACCACCACGAATGATGAGATGCAAGCTGTTCTTGTCGTGGATTGAAATGCCTGCCCGGGCATCAACTCATGTTGATGGGAGTGTGAATCCTGGTGGTCTCTTCAATTTCGCGGGTCCCGGCGCTGTTCTTGAGGCCGCGGAGGTGGCCCGGCTTGTAGATAACATTACACCCGCGCGCGGTTACGACTGTGGCAGACTTAAGCTACACTGTTCCGACAAGATCAACCGTGCCGTTCAGGCGCGCGAAAGTTGAAGGTGCACCATGAAAAATGTTATCCGCGGCATCGTCATGTTATCCGCTTTGTCAGGCACCGTTTCACTAATGGCCCAGACGCTTCAGCCAGCGCCGGCGCCGGCGCCTGCGCAGTCAGCCGCTCCAGCGGCCGCGGCAACGCCGACACTGACGGTTGAAGAGGTCATCGCCAAGTACATTGAGGCTATTGGCGGAAAAGCTGCGATCGGCCAAGTCAAGTCGCTCTCGATGGAGACGTCGGCGGAGGTGATGGGGAACGAGGCTCCGGGAACGACGGTGATTTTGAACGGAGTTGGCTACAAGAACGAGACCGTGTTCAACGACTCCAAGATCATCCAGGTCTACACGGCCAAAGGCGGATGGCAGGTGAATCCGATGGCGGGCATTATGGATCCCTCACCGTTGCCTGAGGATCAGTACAAGGCGGGGAAGGATCAGATTTACGTGGGTGGGGCGCTTTTTGACTACGCGGCCAAGGGCAACAAGGTTGAATTGCTGGGCAAAGACAGCGACAGCTACAAGATCAAGCTGACCAATAAGGACAACCTCGTGACGACCTATGGAATTGACGCTCAAACTTTCCTGCTCAAATCGGCGGCGCGGCAAGGTAAGATGCAGGATCAGGACGTGGACATTACGACCATCTACAGCGATTACAAGAAGGCGGACGAAGGTTACCTGTTCCCCTCGAACATCAGCGTGGATTTTGGCGGGCAGTTCCAGGTGACGATTTCGGTGACCAAGGTGGAAGTGAATAAGGAGATTGATCCGGCGATCTTTGAGATGCCGAAGCCGGAAGCGGCTCCGGCTGCGCCGAAGAGCTAAGGCTCGACTTCTTCACAGGTTCTGCACGAATCTGTACGGATTCTGTGCGGGTTCTGTACTGAATCTGTGCGGATTCTGTGCGGCTTGTGCCGGTCCAAGTTGTTGATTCTGTTTAAGTGGATCTCGGCTGCACAGTTTATGCAGGGATTTTCAAGAATTAGAAAAATGCGGCAGGCAGCGTGGTCTCCCAGGTCCCCAAGTGCGAGGGATCTCCATCCCACGGACGAAGACCTGTCCGTGGGGACCCCGGACCGGGGGCACCCGGCTTGTTGTTCGGGGGAGAGATGAATCTGCGGGCGCGGACGCCCACAGGACAACCGGGCTGGAGCCCGGCGCTACCCGAACAGAAACTCTTTGGTGCGCAGGTCCTTGATGGTGTCGCGGAGTTTGGCGGCTTTTTCGAACTCGAACTTTTTGGCGGCTTCGCGCATGTCGGTTTCGAGTTTCACAATGTACTGGTCGAGCTGCTCCTGGGTGGTGAATTCCGGCATGCCTTCGGTTTCTTCAATCGCCACTTCGCCGTATTCGGCCTTGAGAATTGCGGCGAGGCCCATGTCGACCTTGCTGATGATCGACTGGGGCGTGATGCCGTTCTCCTCGTTGTAGGTGGTCTGGATGACGCGGCGGCGATCTGTCTCGTCGATGGCCCGGCGCATGGAGTCAGTCATTCTGTCGCCGTAGAGGATGGCTTTGCCCTCGAGGTGGCGCGCGGCGCGGCCCATGGTCTGGATGAGCGAGCCGGCGGAACGCAGGAAACCTTCCTTGTCAGCATCGAGAATTGCGACCAGCGAAACCTCGGGCAGGTCGAGGCCTTCGCGCAGCAGGTTGATGCCGATGAGCACGTCAAATTCACCTTTGCGCAGGCCGGCCAGGAGCTTGACGCGCTCGAGGGTCTCAATCTCAGAGTGCATGTAGCGGCAGCGCACGCCGACCTCGGTGTAGTAGCCGGCCAGGTCCTCGGCCATGCGTTTGGTCAGCGTGGTTACTAATACTCTTTCGTTGCGCTTGGCGCGGTCGCGAATCTCGGCCAGCAAATCGTCGATCTGGCCCTTGACGGGGCGGATTTCGACTTGCGGGTCGACGAGGCCGGTGGGCCGGATGACCTGTTCAACCACTACGCCGGCGGAGCGCGTAAGCTCGTAGGGGCCGGGCGTGGCGGAGACGTAGATGGTCTGGTGGATGCGGTTCTCAAACTCCTCAAACTTGAGAGGACGATTATCGCGGGCCGAAGGCAGGCGGAAGCCGTAGTCGACCAGGTTCTGCTTACGGCTTTGATCTCCGTACCACATGCCGTGAACCTGGGGAACGGTGGCGTGGCTCTCGTCGATAAAGAGCAGGAAGTCGCGCGGGAAATAGTCGAGCAGCGTGGGTGGTGGTTCGCCGGGAAGGCGGCCCGAGAAGTGGCGCGAGTAGTTCTCGATGCCGTGGCAGTAGCCCATGGACTTGATCATTTCGAGATCGAATCGGGTGCGCTGGTGGACGCGCTGCGCCTCGACCATGCGGCCTTCAGACTCAAGCTGCGCGACCCATTCGTTCAACTCTTTCACGATGGAGTCGACGGCCTGCGACTTGCGCTCGGGCTGAACCACATAGTGGCTCTTGGGGTAGATGGGCAGGCGCGAATATTTCTGCTTGACGGTGCCGAAGAGCGGATCGATTTGCGAAAGCGACTCGATTTCGTCGCCGAACATCTCGATTCGATAGGCATTTTCGTCGTAGGTGGGGAAGACTTCGATGACGTCCCCTCTTACGCGAAAAGTTCCGCGGCGAAAATCGTTGTCGTTGCGCTCGTAGAGAATTTCAACCAGGCGCCGGGTGATGTCTTTGCGGCTGATCTGCTGGCCTTTTTCAAGCAGCAACAGCATGCCGAAATAGGCCTCCGGCGAGCCGAGGCCGTAGATGCACGAGACCGAGCTGACAATGATGGAGTCGCGGCGTTCGAAGAGCGAGCGCGTGGCCGAGAGGCGCAGCTTGTCGAGCTCCTCGTTGATGGTGGCTTCTTTTTCGATATAGAGGTCACCGGCCGGGATATAGGCCTCGGGCTGGTAGTAGTCGTAGTAGGAGACGAAGTACTCGACGGCATTGCCGGGGAAGAACTGCTTGAACTCGTGATAGAGCTGGGCGGCGAGGGTTTTGTTGTGGGCGAGGATGAGGGCCGGCCGATTGGACTGCTCGATGACCTTGGCCATGGTAAAGGTCTTGCCCGAGCCGGTAACGCCGAGTAGCACCTGGTGCTTCTCGCCGGCGGCGAGGCCGTTCATCAGCTCGTCGATGGCGCGGGGCTGGTCGCCCTTCGGCTTGTAAGGGGTTACGAGCTGAAAGTCCATATTAGGATTATAGCGGAGAAGCGAAGATTGGGCGAAGGGGTCGACCGAAGTATTGTCGCCAAATGCCATATGGTGTATGATGCCATAAGGAAAGATGAAAGCCAGGCTGTCTATTACCGGCGAATGGACTACGACGACGGCGCCATCGTTGAAATGGTCCTGTGGAGAGTGCCGACGCCGGTTCCTCCGTCGACCCACGACCTCAAGTACTCGCTCTTCTATGGCCGGCCAGGGGTTCGTGAGGTTGGATATGACAACGAGCGGGGCGAAGGCGATCACAGGCATTTTCAAGGCGTCGAGGCAGCGTATTCATTCACGACGGTCGAACGGCTCATGACAGATTTCTGGGCCGACGTGCACAGATTGCGGGGTATCCAATGAACGAGGTCAAAATCACAGTCGGCGGCGAAATGGAGCAAGAGGCCTCCCGGCAGTTCATCGACGCATGGCATCGCGCCGAGCGCGGCGAGACGTTCTCGGAACGTCATCTTGCGTTCGAAAGCTGGGACGCGCTGGCGCACGTGCTTTCCACCAGGCGGATGGAACTGCTCCGTTTTGTGCGGCGGCATCAAGTCACCAGCATCCGGGCATTGGCGAAGGCGCTCGGCCGCGATTACAGCAACGTGCATGCAGATGTTCAGGCGCTGGCCAAGGCCGGCCTGCTTGACACAACGTCCAAGGGCGTGCGCGCGGACTACGACGCCATCGAGACGCGGATTGCGATCTGAAAATGGGCTCGCTCTGCGGTCGTCGCGGCCCTACGGGACGCGAACAATTTTCCCCGCGCCGTCCCAGGGTTTCGTCCGCCGTTGCGGACTGCACCCTGGGCTATCCTCGAGTCGTCCCTCCGGGACGCGCGAAGAACAAATGCAGGGTCCCTCCGCTTCGCTCGGGATGACAGCTCTGAGGAGGGTGGGGCTTCGTTCGGGATGACTGTGGCGAGGGGGGTGGGATAAAGCCGTGTGCGGGCGTGGACGCCCACACGACAACCGGCTTCCACCCCAACGAATACAAATCATTCGTTGGGGACCCCGGGTCTGGAGCCCAGCGCTGCTTTCTTCAGCGCTCGGGATGACAGTTGTTGGGAGTGGGGAATCCCATGACGACGGAGATTAGGGGATGTCGTTTTTTCTGGATTTTTTACTCAGACCAGTGCTAACTTGCCGCCATGACTACTCCAGAACAGGGTTATAAATCCATTACCGGACTTGTCGACGAAAACGCGTCCGCGCCTGCGCCGAAGGCAGGGGTGGACTTTACACCGGGGGCGCATCCCGGCGCGTTGAAGACTTCGACAGAGATCAAGTGTTCGGTTTGCGGCAGCCTGATTACTACCCAGGCGTACGAACTGAACGGAGGGCCGGCCTGCGATCGCTGCGCCGTGTCGGCTGGTGCGCCGGTGGACTCGCATACCGCCTTTACTACCGCCGTGGTGTATGGAATCGGGGCGGCGTTTGGCGGCCTGGCCTTCTATGCGGGCTTTACCATCGCGTTTCATTTCTATATTGGATACGTTGCGCTGGCGGTGGGCTGGATGGTCGGCAAGGCCATGATGGCCGGGTCGAAGGGAATTGGCGGACGCAGGTACCAGGTGGCGGCGGCTTTACTTACCTATGCCGCAATCTCGCTGGCTTCCATCCCAATCATGATTGCCGAGGTGTACGAGAAGGGGAAGGACGTAGATTGGGCGCAGTTCGCCCCGGTTCTGGTGGTTTATGGAATTGCGTCGCCGATTCTCGACATCGCGGGCGGGGCGGTGAACGGACTTATCGGCCTGGTGATTTTGTTTGTTGGCCTGCGCATAGCGTGGAAGCTGACCAGTGCGAAGAAGATCAAGGTTACGGGGCCGGTGGGGTCGTTTTGAACGACAGAGAACAGGGAACAGTGAACAGCGGTTCTAAGCAGCTGGCTTACCAGGGCAGCGGTTTACCCATGTGGAAGTAGCCGCCGGTGGGGCCGTCTTCGCCTAGACTCGCGAGCTCGATGGCTGTTTTTGCGCCGTCTTCCAGCTCCATGGGCGCCTGCGGGCCGCCCATTTCGGTCTTTACCCAGCCGGGGTGGGCCGAATTCACCTTGATTTTGGTGTCTTTTAGCTCATAGGCCAGGTGGACCGTGAAGGCGTTGAGCGCGGTCTTCGATGCGTCGTAGGCGAACGATTTGGCGTCGTAGATCGGCGAGCCGGGAGTGGCGTGAAGCGTAAGCGAGCCGAGGATGCTCGATAGATTGACGATGCGGCCGGCTGCGCTTTTGCGGATGAGCGGCAGCAGCGCCTTGGTGACGGCAACCTGGGCGAAGAAGTTGGTCTCAAAGACCTTGCGGAGCAGAGCCAGCGGGACATCGGCGGTTGAGTGCTCCGGGCCCACGCCGGGGAATGCGCCGCCAGCGACGCCGGCATTGTTGATGAGAATGTCGAGGTGGCCGTAGCGGGAGTTGAAGTAGTCGAAAGCGGCCTGGTGGCTGGCCGGCTGGGTGACATCGAAATGCAGCGCGTCGGCGTCCATGCCCGCGGCCAGAAGCTTTTCAAGAGCCAGTTCGCCCTGCCTCAGATCGCGCGAGCCGATGACAACTTTGGCTACGTCTTTCAATCCAAGCGCGGTTTGAAATCCCAGACCGCGGTTGCCGCCGGTGATGAATGCAATTTTCTTTGCCATTGAGCTTCAAGTCTCCTGTGTTCGATTGGATTCGCGAGGCCTTGGAAAGGTTCAGCGGTGTACCGGGAAAAACGGCTGGGCTCAAAGCGAAAATGCTGAGGGCGGCGTTAGCTCAAGGCTGGGAGATGTCTGGCAGCGTGTATTCGGGCAGGATGCCCAGCTCGGCGGCGATTGAGAAGAAGCCGCGCATGCCTTCGACGATCTCCTCGTCGAGCACGTAGTGAATGTTTTCGCCCAGGTAGGTGCGGATGGTGCTTTCAGGCACCGGGAGTTGCTTCGACCACTCGGCTGCGAGGGCGTCGATGTTTCTGAGCCCGTGGTCGCGGGAAGCGATGAAGTCGTTGGCAACGCCCTCGTTCAAAACGCCGCCGTGCGCAGCACCCCAGACGGCGGAGACGAAGGGAAGGCCGGTGAGCTTGCGCCATTCCTGCGCCAGGTCGTGGTAGACCAGCTGCTCCTGGGTGCGTGCGAAGCGATTGGATTGCTCTTCGAGAGCCAGAAGGGCCGGATCGCCAATGATGATGGCGGCGTCGGCGCGTGCGAGCATTCTGTCGAGGTCGGCGCCGAGCGGAATAAACGGTACCTCGCCATTGCCCCACTTGTGAAACAGAATCCGCGCGTAGGCCAAGGTGGTGCGGCTGGCAGTATCTGCGGCCACTGAGCGCAGTTGATCGAGAGGCTGGTTTGCGCGGCGGACCAGCAGCAGGGAGCGCACGCGGCTCTTCGAGGCGATAGTGCATCCCGGCAAAATTTGCAGGCTGGGGATGGTGGCCAGCGCGGCGATGGGAATGAGGCCGATATCGGCCTGGCCGGTGGCGAGCTGAGCCGCGCACTCAGAAGGCGACATGCGGTCGACGCGATAGCGCTTTTCGAGCTCCGCTTGAAGCGGCGGGTGTTCGAAGTCCCACATGAGTGGGGCGGGGTTGAGGAAGTTGATGGCTGCGACCCGGATTCGATCATTTCGCTCTACGCTCACGCTTATTAGAGTAACAATCTGTGGCGCTCGATGCAGTTAAGTGCCTGGTTGGTAACGGTTGGACGACCGCTTGGTTGCGAGTCATGTTCGAATTGGGGCGGACATGTGAGCAGTGTCACCGATGAAAGTGTTCCATCATGTTTTCCTTCGAGAAAGCGAATGTCGGAATTTTTTCTGGCCGCTATAACGAAATGACAACAGAGACACAGCCGGTAGCGATTGCCGCGAAGAAGCTTGCTGAGGACCAGCTTGCCTGGCTGGCGCTGGCTTTGTCTCCGGGGCTGGGACCGAAGCGCATCCTCGATGCAGTGCAGCAACTCGGCACGTCTGCCCGTGTTTTTGAGCTGAGGCTGACCGAACTTGAAGGGCTAAGGTTTCCGGCCGAGGCCGCGCAATTTATCTTCGACGGCAAGGCCCGGGCGGCAGCCGAGTCGGAATTGGCACGTGCCGGCGCGCTGGGAGCAACGATTGTGAGTTATGGCTGCGAGGTGTATCCGGAGCGCCTGCGCGAGATTTACGATCCTCCGCCAGTGTTGTGGGTGCGGGGCGACACAAAGCTCTTGAGCCGGCCGTCGATTGCGATTGTAGGCACGCGGCATCCCACGCCTTATGGATCGGGCATAGCTGAGATGCTGGCGCGGGATCTGGCTGCCCGGCGCCTGCTGGTGGTAAGCGGAATGGCGCGAGGCATCGACAGCTGCGCGCACAAAGGGGCGCTGGCGGCGCGCATGCCTACGCTGGCCGTGTGGGGCACGGGGATCGACGTTGTGTATCCCAAAGAGAACAAGAAGCTTGCCGAAGAGATTCTGGCTTCAGGCGGGGCGATTGCGAGCGAGGTTCCGCTGGGGACTTTTCCTGCGCCGCAGAATTTTCCGCGCCGCAACCGGATACTGAGTGGCGTGAGCATTGCGGTGCTGGTGGTGGAGGCGGCGGAAAACTCAGGCACACGCGTGACCGCCCGCTGCGCCGCTGAGCAGAATCGCGACTTGTTTGCTGTTCCCGGCAACGTGACGAACAAGGGCTCGTGGACGCCTAACACGCTGATTAAACAGGGCGCCAAGCTGGTTGCCACCTGGGAAGACGTGTGGGAAGATCTGCCCTCGCAGGTGCGAGTCGAGCTCGAGGCGCTGGCACCGTCTGCATCCAAAACGGAGACTGCCGCATCCTTATTGCCTGATCCGATGCTGCGGCCCGAGGAAGCGATGGTGCTTGAGGTGCTGCGCTCCGATGAGAGCCTTCAGATCGACGAACTGCTTGATCGGCTTGAGACGCAATTGACTTCGTCTGAGGTCTTTACGGCGTTGTTTGAGTTGGAGATGGCGGGGCGCGTGCGGTGCCTGCCGGGGAAGAATTACGTGCGAACTCTCTAGAAACAAAGCCAACTGCCGGCATATTGAGATTCGTGGTCACCCACCCTGGCGACAAAAACAAAGACGTCGTACCCAGAGGGTCCCCAGGTGGGGCACCCGGATTTTTCATTCATCGTGGGTTGGAAAAGCCGGTGGCGAATCGGGACTCGCATTCACGAGCGGGCGGAAAACGCGACGCCGAATATTTGTCGTCTGCATTTTTTCTTTCGTCTAATCGTCCAACGGTGTTGATGCGCGGCTAAAGATGGGATGAAAGACTGATGGAACAAGGTGTTGTGGCACAAAAACCGCATCCTTGAATGGCCTTGCCGTCGAGCCGAATTGGGATGCCTGGGCCAGGAATTGTTGGAGCCGGAGTGGAAATCAGACGGTGTTCCATGGTAGGGTGCAGAACTTGCGGGTCCATTTTTTAAATGTCGATGAGCGGCAGGCCCGGCAAGTGAATCAAAGGTGCAGGAATGAACGCGAACAATGGCGGGACAGAAACTCTGAGTTTTCCGCAGGGTTCGTGGCGAATGAGACGTGGCTGCATCTGGTAATCAAGAGAGGGAACTGGTTAAGGAATGGCAACGGGTAAATCATTGGTGATCGTCGAATCCCCTGCAAAGGCGAAGACGATCGAAAAGTATCTAGGCAAAGGGTTTGAGGTTCTCGCGTCGGTAGGCCACATTATGGACCTGCCCAGGAGAGACATCGGCGTGGAACTCAAGAACCGTACGTTCGAGCCGACGCTCGAAGTGTCTCCAGACAAGCAAAAAGTGGTGTCGCAGTTGAAGCGTGCCGGAGCAGCCGCTGAGGAAATCTTCCTTGCGCCTGACCCTGACCGTGAAGGCGAAGCAATTGCCTATCATCTCGCAATTCAGCTTGGAATCAACCCCAAGGAGCGGAAGAAAATTCGTCGCGTTACCTTCAACGAAATTACGAAGAAGGCCGTGCAGGAAGCTTTCAAGCACGCACGCGACATTGACCGGAATCTTGTGGATGCGCAGCAGACCCGCCGCGTGCTCGATCGCCTGGTTGGCTATCAGATTTCTCCGTTGCTGTGGGACAAGGTGCGACGGGGACTCTCCGCTGGCCGCGTGCAGACCGTAGCGGTCCGTCTGATTGTGGAGCGCGAGCGCGAGATCGGGGCTTTCAAGCCCGTTGAATATTGGACTCTCGATGCCGAGCTCCATCCTGAGCGCCAGGCCGACAAAAAGTTCAAGGCCCGGTTTGTGGGCATTGATGGCGAACCGGTGCGCGTGCCCAACGGGAAGGACAAGGACGAGAAGGACGTCTTCATAGCGAGCGCGGTTCCTGGCAAGCCGCAAATGGATGAAGTGCTGGCGGCGCTCGAAGGCGCGAAGTGGTCAGTAGTGTCGATCCAGTCGAGAGAGCAGCAGCGCCGTCCCCTTCCACCGTTTATTACGAGTCAACTGCAGCGCGATGCGGCCAACAAGCTTGGCTTCAACGTTCGCCGCACCATGGGAGTTGCGCAGAGACTTTATGAAGGCATCGACCTGGGCGCAGAGGGCACAACCGGCCTCATCACCTACATGCGTACCGACTCTCCGCGCGTGGCGCCTGAGGCGCTGACTTCGGCGCGTGAGTGGATTCAAAAGAATCTCGGCCAGAACTACCTGCCGGCGTCGGCCAATGTGTACAAGGGCAAGAAAGACGCGCAGGATGCGCACGAGGCTATACGTCCCACCGATGCCGCGCGCACTCCTGAATCGATCGCGAGGTTTTTGAGCGACGAGCAGTTGAAGCTCTACACGCTGATCTGGAAGCGCTTTGTGGCATCGCAGATGGTGCCGGCAATTTATGACGTGACCACGGCAAACATCGCGGCAATCTCATCCAAAACGAGAAAAACATACGATTTTCGCGTCAGCGGTTCGGTGCAGCGATTCGACGGATTCCTGAAGGTTTACGAGGTCTCTGAAGACAAGAAGGATGATGATGACGAGAGTTCACCCAAGCTGCCGAATCTCGATGGAATAAAGGCGCTCGACCTGGATGAGCTTCTACCTGAAGAGCACTTTACCCAGCCGCCCCCGCGCTACAACGAGGCTTCGCTGGTGAAGGTGCTTGAAGAGCGCGGCGTGGGCCGGCCTTCGACCTATGCGTCGATCATCAACACCATTCAGGATCGCGAATATGTCAGCAAGATCAGCGGCCGTTTCTATCCCACCGAAATCGGGATGGTGGTTTGCGATTTGCTGGTGAAGAATTTTCCTTACATATTCGATATTGCCTACACGGCCAAACTCGAAGAGGAACTTGACGACATCGAAGAGGGCAAAGAGAAGTGGACCGCGCTGCTCAATGGTTTCTACGACCATTTTGAAGAAGAGCTTAAAGTTGCAGGTTCAAACATGGAAAGCATCAAGCGCATGGAGCAGGCCACGAATGAGAAGTGTGATCTGTGTGGGTCGCCGCTGGTGCTCAAGTGGGGCAAGTTCGGCAGCTTCTATGCGTGCTCGAACTTTAGCAAAAAGACCCCGGTAACTGTCTCGATGGGGCCGTGGAAGAAAGATCAGAAGGCCGTAGTGAAGAAGGTCACGGCTGCTTTGCATTTTCCGATGACTGTGAAAGTGACCGCAGGCGACGAGACATTGTCTTCAAAGGATGCGGCGGATGCGAAGGAATTAGTTGCTGCAATCTCCGAGGCGATGAACGGGGCGGCGAAGGGGAAGAAGATTTCAGTTGAGCAGGTGAGCTGCACCTTCACCAGGGAGAACACTGCCGGCAAGCCGGATATGAACACTCCTGAAGCGCAGGAGGCCGGAGACAGCGAGGAGTACTGCGAAAACTGCGGCAAGGTGATGGTAATGCGCCGGGGACTGTTCGGGCCCTACATGGCATGTCCGGATTACAACGCCGATCCGCCCTGCAAGACCTTCCGCAAGCTGAGCTCTAAGCAGCAGCAGAAGCAGAATACCCCGCAGCCGACGGGCGAGGATTGTCCGGTTTGCGGCAAGGCGCTGGTATTGCGCCAGGGCAGTTACGGGGAGTTTGTATCCTGCTCGGGCTACCCGAAATGCAAATACGTGAAACAGAACCTGATTGAGGGTTTGAAGTGCCCGAAGTGCGGTGTGGGCGATATTGCCGAGCGCAAGGCGCGTCGGGGCAATGTCTTTTGGGGCTGCACCAACTATCCCAAGTGCGACTTTACGTCGAACCTGAAGCCGGTGGCGAAGAAATGCCCGGAGTGCGGGAGCCCGTACCTGGTTGAGAAGACGCTCAAGTCAGGTATCTTCCTCGAGTGCCCGAACAAGAAAAAGAGCGCTGAAGAAGAGGCAGCGCCAAAGAAGCGCGGCAAGAACACTGCGCCTGTGGCCGAGGAAAACAAGGTGGTCTGCACGTATTCCAAGCGCATTGGCGATGCGCCGCCGCCACCCACCGCGGAGACACACGGCCCGATTGCGGAGAAGAAGGAAGAAAAGAGCGAATTGCAGCCGGTGTAGCGGACAGCGTTCCAGCAAGTCAGCAAGTCAGCGAGTCAGCGAGTGGGCGACGGCATCGAATCGAGGAGCTTACGCCATGAAGACTAGATCTCGCCAACTTCTGGAAAGGTTCGATCAAGCTCTTACGGAGGTTCGCCGTCTCGCCTCCGGCGAGCTCGACGGCTCGGGCCGCTTTTATACCGACGAGGAACTGGCGGCCGGCGCTGCCACAGGCCGACCGAAAAAGCCAGAGCCGAAGGCTGAATCTCCCGCTGCCTGAGCCTGGAGCGGCGCACGCGGCACCCGTCTAGATCCTTTCATCACATTCGCATTCCGGCGGAATCCTGTACCATGGGCTTCGGAGATCCCCCATGGAAAGAATGCTCGCGACCCCGGCCGATGCCGAAATCGTTCTCAAGCTTTATCAGTTGCGTACTGAAGCCACTATGCGGCAGGCGCGCGCCTGGGTGTTAGGCGAGTTCTGGCCCAAAACCGCAGATGAATTCTTCGCTGTGCTCGACAACCCGGGCGACAAGCACAACCCGTGGTTGCGCCAGGTTGTGACCTACTGGGAGATGGCGGCGGCCATGGTTCTGCACGGCGCTGTATCGGCTGAACTGTTTGTCGATTGCAATGCGGAGGGATTCTCGATCCTGGCCAAATTTGCGCCCATTCTGCCCGCCATCAGAGAGAAATACCCGACCTATCTGACCAAAACGAGCGACATGGTGAAGCGATTCTCGTCGGCAGCCCAGCGCTACGAAGGGATCGAGAGGCGGGTGGAGGTAACGCGGGCGGCCCACGCGGCCCGGCAAAAGAAGCGCAGCGCCAAAGGGGCCGGAGATCGTGTCGAGGCCGTGGCCGACATCTCAGGAGAGCTCCCTCTCGAAGCTCCGGAGGCACCGGCGAGCTAACTCAGTCTTTTCCAATTGAAGGATGAGCCTGAAGGAAGCGAAGGGTAGGCGAACCGGTTTTTGCCTTTCGTTTTTATATTCCAATCAGATTAGCAGTCTCCGTGGCGGAGGAAATGTGGGAATCG
>Ga0182016_10002398_pt1 | contig 22103 bp, 20 predicted proteins | sample 712S2MmetaG_FD_120491 | JGI IMG/M metagenome (GOLD analysis project Ga0182016, IMG submission 120491) | Permafrost microbial communities from Stordalen Mire, Sweden - 712S2M metaG | ecosystem: Environmental > Terrestrial > Soil > Wetlands > Permafrost | place: Sweden: Stordalen | collected... | reverse complement strand
CCGCCCGCACTGAATTAGGCCCGCTGTTCGAATAGGATCGAGCGAAGGCGAGCACCGCCTGCCCCACCTGCGGGCTCACTGCAAATTCCACGACATCAGGAGTTCTGTGGGTCGGGCGGCGCAGGCAAAGGCGATACGCGGAATGGCGGGCTGGTCGGCAGGGTCCGGTGCCCATATTCCGGCAGTGGCGCTCGTCACCGGCAGGTACACTGGAGATTATGACGAAGGGCATCGGGATGGGCCACCGGCTCACGCTCGCGCTGCTGGCGCTGCTGGCGGCGCTGGCGTACGCCCCTATGTTGACCATCCCGCTGCTTGAGGACGACTACCCGAACCTTTGGCAGTCGCAGAATTGGGGCTCCCCCTCCGGATTCGCTGAGCTGTTTCACAATCCGGTATTCCGTTTGCGCGCCACCAGTTTTTGGGCGATGTACGTGTTGTGGCACGTGGGCAAATTGGCGCCCCGGGTTTACCACCTGGCGAGCTTGCTGCTGCACATCGCCAATACATGGCTGGTGTATGGGATCTGCCTGGCGTGGCCGCGGATGCGCGGCGCTGCCGTCTGGGCGGCGGGCTTTTTCGCCATCGCGGAGGGTCACCAGGAAGCGGTGATGTGGTTTTCGGCCATCAACGAACTGCTGCAATTTCTATTTGGAATGGGCGCGCTCTGGTGCTGGATCCGGGGAGGCAGTTGGAGGCTGCAACTGGCCGGTGTGGGGTTGTTCGCGCTGGCGCTGGTGTCGAAAGAGTCGGCAGTGGTGATGTTGCCGCTCCTGGTGCTGGCCGGCGGGCGCGGGGAGTGGCGGCGGACGGCGGTCCGGCTGGTTCCATACGTGGTGTTGGCGGCCGTGGCAGTGGCGGCGGTGATGGCGTCGAGAGGAACTTCCTTCCGCTTTTCCGACGGCAGCTTCAGCTTGCACGCGCCGTTTTGGATCACGTGGCCGAGGAACTACTTCCGGGTGCTGTGGATCTGGGGCCTGGCGGCGGCGGGGGCCATCCTGCCGGTGCGCGACCGTGTGCTCCGCGGGTCGGCGATGGTGGCGCTGGCATGGATCGGAATTGCCTTGGTTCCGTACAGTTTCCTGACGTATTCCACGCAGATTCCCAGCCGCCAGACGTACCTGGCGAGCGTCGGCCTGGCGATGCTTTTCGGCCTGGCGATGGCGCACTGGCAGGCGCGCCGGGGGTTGGTGGCTGCGGTCGCTGTGGTGCTGTTGCTGCATAACGTGGGGTACCTGTGGACGAAGAAACGAAGCCAATTTCTGGAGCGGGCCGCGCCCACGGAGCAATTGATCGAAGTGGCGCGGCGGACGCCGGGGCCGATCTGGGTCCGCTGTTTCCCGCGCAATCGTTTTATCGCCGAGGAAGCGGTGCATTTAGGCGCGGGACACGCGTCATCGGACCTGGTGTGGGATGAGGCGGAAGCGACGCGGCGGGCGGCTACGGTGGTGTTCTGCTATCAGGGGAAGTGACCGGGGGGCGTGAACTTGGTGGGCCTGGAGAGATTCGAGCTCACGACCTCTTCCATGCCATTTAAGAAATATCAATCACTTACGAGAATCTTGGCGAGAAACAAAAGACTTAACGGCGGTGGATTTGGACGCCGGTGGACGCCACGGAGGGCATTTTCACGTTTCGGACTCCGTTCGGACTCCGGGACTTCACGCCTGGATTGGCGCCTGGACTGCTCTTTCGCGCGCGGTTGCCAGCCGTTGTGACGGTTGTCTGCTGAAGGAGACAACATTTTGTTTCCTCATAAGGACGATCCCCTTGCCCAAACTGGAATTGCCCGGCTGAATGCCTACGACGCTTCGCGCTCCAGCCCCAGCTTCACTTTCCCATCGGGGAACACGGCGTACATCTCCAGCCGCCCGCCCATCGCTTCAACGAAGTTCTCAAGCGTGCTGAGGTAGACATCCGTGCGCTGCTCCAACTGCGAAACGGCCGCCTGTGTCATGTCGAGGGACTTCGCGAGTTGTTGCTGTGTCAGATGCCGGGCGGCTCGCAGTTCGTGCAGCGGCATCTCTTTGAGATCCTCGTCGGCGAGACGTCGGGCTTCGGCTCGCGCTTCAGGCGACATCTGCGCCCGAAGTTCACTAAATTTTGTCGTCTTTGGCATTGTTTTCTTCCTCCATCCCGGCAAGGTAGTTATCGTAAATCTGATCTGCCAGCGGTACGTTCTTCTCGTACCACCGACCATCGCCGGTCTTGTCGCCACCCAACAGCAAGAGCGCCACGCGGCGAGGATCGAAAATGTAAAGCACCCGGTAGGGTTGACCGTGGTGTTGTACGCGGAGTTCACGCATCGCGGAGTGACGTGACCCGTTTATTCTGCTGCTGTACGGAAACGGGAGATGGGGGCCACGGTCTTCCAGCAGCAAAACGGCCCTCTCGACCGATATACGTTCGGCTTCGGTGAGTCCGCTCCACCATGCCTTGAATTCATCCGTGACTTCAACATCCCACGCCACACTCAGATTATAATGCAAGACTAATATAAGTCAAGAGTTATGCTCGTGTAGCGAAGGCACCGAGATCGAGCCGCAGTCCTTTTCTCAAAAAAAATTCTAGATTCACGAAGCAGTTATCCTGTCGCAGCCTTGCTGCCGCGCCACAATATAGCCGGGAACGTCAAGCCCGCGACATGCTGGCCGTGCTCGAAGCCGCCCCCCAGGGCTCCTCCGCGAGGGTCCTGGTAGAAGATACGCATTAGTATCAACTTCTCAGCCCGATTTACGCATACCAAGATGAGAATCAGAACTCCTGATGTCGTGGAATCTGCAGTGAGCCCGCAGGTGGGGCAGGCGGTGCTCGCCTGCCCTCGATCCTATTCGAGCCGCGGTCCCAAATTCAGCGCGGGCGGGCAGGCGGCACCGCCTGGCTAAATGAGGATTGCTTCGAGATCTTCGGCAAGGCGCCGGAAGGCGCGGCCAAAGATCGGATTCCGGCGATGCTTCAGGCGTTGCTGACCGAAAGGTTTAAGCTGGCCGCTCACAAGAAAAACAACCCGCGCCCGGCGTATGCGCTGGTGGTGGACAAGAACGGCCCGAGTTCGAACCGACCTGCTCTATTTCTTTTTCTTCTTGCCCTTGGAAGTCTGCTGCGCGGGCGCGGGCGGTGCGGACGTAGAGTAATCCTTCTTCCACTTATCGAGTATGCCGGCCAACTCGTTACGGATTGTCAGGAATTGCTGACTGTCCGCCTGGTTGTCCTTCTCCACGGGATCGGTCACCAGATCGTAAAGTTCGTTGGGGCCCTTGCCTTCGTTGCGCGACACCAGCTTGTAACGGTCCTCGCGCGCCATGTCGGTATTCCCCAGGTGGGCGCAGACCGACTTACGCCACGGCGACTTCGCCGGCAGGGGTTTGACTTCGACCAGCGGAACATAACTGCGGCCACAAAGATTGCGCTGCGGCAAGGTGAGACTCAGCATGTCGCAAACGGTGGGCACGAGATCGTAGGCGCTCACCAGTTCGGGGCGATGCGCCACCGCGGGAATGTGGCCCCTCCAACTCCACAGCATGGGCGTGGCCACGGCCTCGTCGAACATATTCGGCGGGTCGGAAGCGGCCCCGGAATCCCACAATCCATGGCGGCCCCACAGCGCCCCGCTGGCGGACGTAAACACCACCAGGGTGGAGTCCAGCAGGCCGCGCGCGCGAATCTTGGCGAGCACCGGCCCGACGACGGTACTGTCGAGCGCCGTCACCGCGGCCGCGGCTTTGCGCACATTACCCAGAACGTTGCGCAGCAGTTCCTTGCCGTCCGCCGCGTTGGCGGCCGGCAGATCGGGCGCGTAGCCATCGAATGGTTCAGCCGCGTACGGATCGAGGTACTGCTTGGGCACGTTATCGTAGGGCGGCCGCAGGCTGGGACAGTTCAGGGTAAAGAAGAAGGGCTTGCCCGCCGTTTGTCCATCCAGGAACTGCACCGCCGCGGCACCGTCGCCTTCCTGCGAAGTGTACCCGGCCGCTCTGAGGATACTGGCCAGCGGAACGTCATCCGCGGAAAGGTTGCCGGCGTCGCCCAACTGCATGGGCGTACGGCCGGTGAGCAGGGTGTTGCGGCCGGCCACCGCTGCCGGCACGCAGGAGAAGTGGTTGGTGAAGCGCATGCCCATCTGCGCCAACAGGTCCAGATTGGGAGTGCGCACCTGCTTATTCCCGTAAGCGCCGAGCATAAAAGCGGGGAGTTCATCCACCAGGATCAGCAGGATTCCGGGACGCAGGGCCGCCGGCTTCTTCTTTGCCGCCAATGCGGGCAAAGCCAGACTGCCAAAAAAGAAGGTTCGTCGAGAGACAAGCATGGTCAAATATCAAGTATAAGCGCTGGCGGAGTTGTTGACGGGGTAGGCCGCGCATTATAGTTGATTTGGGCCGATGAACATCCCGAATGCGCTGACCATTCTCCGAATCTTCTTCGTACCGCTGCTGGTGGCGGCACTGGTGCAGGACAAAGGCCTCGTTTGGATGAGGCCGTTCGCGGTGACCAACGAATGGTTGGCGCTGGCGATCTTCCTGGTGGCCGCCGGCACGGACCTGCTGGACGGCTATCTGGCCCGGCGCTGGAAGCAGGTCACCACCGTCGGCACGCTGCTCGATCCCATTGCCGACAAACTGCTGATCTCCGCCGCGCTGATCTCCCTGGTGCAGGTGCGGGTGTTGCCGGGATGGATGGCGATTCTGATTGTCGGCCGGGAATTCGCCGTCTCCGGACTGCGGCAGATCGCCGCCGCGGAAGGCTACACCATCAAGGCCAGCGACCTGGGCAAAACCAAAATGTTCTCCCAGGTGATGGCGGTTTCCTGCCTGCTGCTGGCCGTGCGGCACCCGGCGCTGCAAATTCCGGGGATGATCCTGATGTGGATCGTGGTGGTCTTCGCGATGCTCTCGGCGGTCAGTTATTTCCGCAAGTTCTGGCACAAGGTGGACCAGCGGACCAAGCTCGGACGGCGGCGGGAACTACTGGCGCTGGAGCGCCGCAGACAGCGGATGGAAATGCGTCAGAGGCGGTCCAGAGGGTCGGGCGGCTTGGGCGGCGAGACGATCTGGAAGCCGCCTGAAGTGAACTGAACGGTGCGGATCTGGCCTTTGGGCCCCACCGCTCCCACCGGCTTGCCGTTCAACGTCAGGGTAGCTCCGCCGGCGTTGCCCAAGCGCAATCTCACTTCGCCATCGGCATCGATATTGCGGCTCTCATGCGGCTGCAAAACGCCCTCGAATTGGACCTTTCCGTTGGCTTCGGCGCGGATCCACACCTGTTCGTCGGCGGTGATGCCGACACGCACGGTGGCATTCGGGTTGGACGCCGGAACCGGTACTGCGGGAGTGGCGGCGGGCGGCGTGGGTTGTTCCGCGGATGCTTGCGTGACCGGGGGTGGGGCAACCGCGGGAGCCGGCGGGGACGCCGGCGGATTCTCGACCGGCGCGGAAACCGGAGGCGCGGATTGTGGGGCCTGAATCGCCTTTAGCGGGGACTGGACTTCATGCGCCAGCGCCTGGTGACGCGGCCTTTGCCACCACCAATAGACACCCGAGCAGACTAGCATCAGGGCCACCAGCAACACTCCAGCTCTGACCCAGGACGGCAGCGACGTGCGGCGGTCGCTGATGGACTGCCAGTTTTCCCCGCCGTCCAAATCCATCACCGGCACGTTCGGTTTGGGCTTATCGGAAAGCTGGGAAACCTGGGGTTCCCGCTCCGCGGCCTGCTCCATTTCAGCCAGCAGTTCATCCGCGTCCAGACCGAGATAACCGGCGTATTGGCGAACGAAACTCTTGGTAAAAACGCCCCCGGGCAGCTTGGCAAGATCGTCCTGCTCGATTGCCTCCAGGAACCTGCCGGAGATTTTCAGTTCGCCGGCGATCGTCGATATTTCGAGATTTCGTCTCTGCCGCTGGCGGCGGAGCGTGTCGCCGATAGAGGTCATGCTAAAGTGAACCCTTAACCCCATCATACTACGGGGAAATTTACATCCGTGTTCGCCACCCTGCTAGCATATTCGGTTGATCTCCGTGGTGATCGTCAATTGGAACCAGCGAAGCTTCCTGCGCGCGTGCCTGACCTCCCTGGCGCGGCAGACGGGGGTGGAGTTCGAAACCATCGTGGTGGACAACGGCTCGCGCGACGGATCGCCCGATCTGGCGGAGGCGGAATTCGGCGCGCGGGTGATTCGCAACCTCGACAATCGCGGCTTCTGCGCCGCCAATAACCAGGGGATTGCCGCCGCCCGCGGCGAATTCGTGGCCCTGCTCAATAACGACGCCGAGGCCGAACCGGGCTGGCTGGCCGCGCTCGAGCGGGCCTGCACGCGCTCGCCCGAGGTCGGCATGGCAGCCAGCAAAGTGCTGGTGTGGGAAGATCCGCGCCGCATCGACAAGGTGGGGCACCTGATTTATCCCGACGGCCAGAATAAAGGACGCGGCAGCGGCGCGCTCGACACCGGGCAGTACGACCGCGAGGAGGAAGTGCTCTGGCCGGACGGCTGCGCGGCCATGTATCGCAAAGAAATGCTGGACCGCATTGGAGGCTTCGACGAAGATTTTTTCGCCTACGGTGACGATGCCGAACTGGGTCTGCGCGCGCGCATCGCCGGCTGGAAGTGTGTCTACACGCCGGAAGCGGTGGTGCGGCACCATCGCGGGTCCACCCTGGGGAAGGATTCGGCGTGGCGGCTGGAGTTGATCGAGCGCAATCGCCTGCTGCTGGCCTTCAAACTGTTTCCGTGGCGCCTGCTGTGGCTGAACCCTTTTTATTTCGCCGCGCGCGTGCTGGCGGGCTATGCGGCGGCGCGGCGCGGCGCCGGTGACACGGCCTATTTTCCCGGCGCCGGCGGCAAATGGAAAATGGCCAAGGCGTTCGTGAGGGGCGACCTGGGAGCGCTCCGTCTGCTGCCCCGCATGTTGCGCAAACGGACCGCGGTCCGCCGTCTGCGGCGCCTTTCGTCAGGCGATGTCCGGCGGCTGATTCTGGCCCACCGGCTGAGCCTGAAGGAAACCACATGAGCGAATGCCCCATGTGCGGCAACACGCGCGCCACTCTGCTGTTCCGGCAGACCGACCGGCTGTATCGAACCACCCAAACGCAATTCGCCGTGGTGCGTTGCGGGCAGTGCGGCCTGATCCGCCTGGACCCACAACCCTCACCCGAGGAATTGCGCCTCTACTACCCGGACACCTACTGGTTCGCGCCGGACCCGAGCCTGGTGGGGCGCCTGGAAGAGTGGTATCGAACGGCCGTGCTGCGTGGGCACGTCCGCTTTGTGGAGCGGGCCCTGCGCAGTTCGAGCGCGCGCGGACCGCTGCTCGACGTGGGTTGCGGCGGCGGACTCTTCCTGGGAATGATGCGCCGGCGCGGATTCCGCGTAGTCGGCCTGGACATGTCGCGCGAGGCGGCGGCCGTGGCGTGGCGTCATCAGACTGTACCGGCGGTGGCGGCAAACCTGGAACATGCGCCCTTCCGTCCGGGGAGTTTCGCGGGCATCACCATGTCGCACGTGCTGGAGCATTTGCCCGACCCGTGCGTCTATCTGGCTGCGGCCCACCGGCTGCTTCAGCCCGATGGCCGCCTGGTGCTCCACGTGCCCAACGCCGCCTCGCTGCAGTTCCACCTTCTGGGCCGCCGGTGGAACGGGATCGACGTGCCCCGCCACTTGTTCGACTATCGCGACCGCGACGTGGAGCGCGTCCTCGAATTGATGGGCTTTGAAGTGGTGCGGCGCAGTTATTTTTCACTGCGCGACAATCCCGCCGGCTTGGCGATCAGCCTGGCGCCGGGGCTCGACCCCATGGCGCGCCGGGTTCGAAAGGTGCGCGAAGGCGCGGCCACCAGGCTGGTGAAAGACCTGGCGCACCTGGGGCTGGTCGTCGCGTCGCTGCCCTTCACCCTGGCCGAAGCGGCGGTGGGCGCGGGCAGCACGGTGATGATGGAGGCGCGGCGCCTATGAGCTATGCGTCGCTGGCGTACCGCTTGCCCCGGCCGCTGCGGCGGCACATTCTGCACTTCGAAGAGGAGCTCGCCGACGCGGTGGCCGCGCTGGCCAAGGCATTGCCCGCCGGAGTTCGCATTCTGGATGCCGGCGCCGGGGAGGGCCAATACGCGCACTATTTCGCGCGACAGCGATACTGCGGCGTGGATCTCGCGGTGGGCGACGCCGCCTGGGACTACAGCCGGCTCGACGTGCTGGCCGATCTGACGGCGCTGCCGTTTCGAGCGGGCGCCTTCGACGCCGCCATCAACGTGGTGACGCTGGAGCATCTGCCGGAGCCCGGCCTGGCACTGGCGGAAATCGCGCGCACGCTCGGGCCCGGCGGCCGGCTGCTGCTGGCCGCGCCGCACGAATGGGAGGTCCACCAGGCGCCCCACGATTATTTCCGCTACACGCGCTACGGCTTGCGGTACCTGCTGGAAAAGGCGGGGCTCGAGCCACTGGAGATCCGCGCGGTGGGCGGTTATTTCCGGCTGGTCGCGCGGCGGCTGCTCAACGGGCTACAATTCTTCACAGGGGGCGTGCGCTGGCTGGGATTCGTTCCCGCGGCGATGGTGTTGGTTCCCCCGGCGCTGATCCTGCCGTTTCTGGACGCGCTCGACCGCGAGCGCAACTTCACAGCCGGATACATCTGCACGGCCCGCAAGCGGCCATAGTCCGCGCATCGGAAAAGGTGACATTTTGGATGGAGTGATCGTAGTCGACAAACCGGAGGGCTGGACCTCGCACGACGTGGTGGCCAAGATGCGCGGCATTGCGCGGACGAAACGGATCGGCCATCTGGGAACGCTGGACCCGATCGCCACGGGCGTGCTGCCGCTGGTCCTGGAAAAGGCCACGCGGCTGGCGCAATTCTATACGCGCAGCGACAAAATCTACGAGGGCGCGGTGCGCTTCGGCTGGTCCACCAACACATACGATCGCGCGGGCGAGCCGGTGGGCGAGAAGCGGGACGTCGCGGTGGACGCCGCGGAACTGGAAGCGTTGCTGGAGCGATTTCGCGGCGAGTTTCTGCAGACGCCGCCGCCGGTATCGGCCAAGAAGGTCGACGGCAAGCGGGCCTACGACCTGGCGCGTAAGTCGGTGGCAGTGGAACTGGAACCGGTGAAGGTCACGATGTACGAGTTGACACTGGTGAGCGTGGAGGGCGCGGTGGCGCACTTGCGGGCGCACTGCTCGGGGGGCACGTACCTGCGCTCGCTGGCGCACGATTTGGGGCAACTCATGGGGTGCGGCGCGCACTTGGAGGAACTGCGGCGCACGGCCAGCGCGGAGTTCGAGATCGGCGATGCGCGCACGCTGGAGCAACTGCAATCGCTGGCCGCGGACGATCGGCTGGTGGATGCCATGGTGCCCGCGTCGAAGTTGCTGCCGGGAATGCCCGGCGTGTATGTGGACGATGTGACGGTGGCGCACATACGGCACGGGCGGAACTTCCCGGCGTCGCCATTCCGGTCGGACGCGGCGGCGAAGTATGTGAAGGCGCTGACGCGGCAGGGCGATCTGGTGGCGATCGGGGAAGCGGTGCTGCCGAATTTGTACCATCCGGTAGTGGTTCTGTAAGGGGAGTTGCGGAGGCGAACGAGTTGGGGATCTGGTGGCGAACGTCGCAACCTCCCGCCGCTACGGACCAAAGTTTCTGTCAGAATTGCCGTATATTAAATATGTGAGGGAGCCGCCGGCGCTCCGTGGAACCTTGCAGCCTTTGCGCGCCGTCGGGCCTTGCCGGAGAGTTTTGTTAAACCACTAAGGACTATCAGATGCTCAAGCAAGTCATTGAGGCGACGCGTCTCAGCCCTGAGTTTTGCGCCAGCCTGTTGCGGGTTCCGGCGGAGCAGTTTCGCGAGTGGATTGACGGGAAGCACCCGATTCCACGGTTCGTGATTCCCGAAATGACGGCTGTCCTAGGCGTCAGCGAGAAGAGTCTTCTGGCGAAGGGCCCGGTACATGATGCGGACGGCGCCTCTTTAGCTCCGGCCATTTGGTACAAGCTGCGCAGCGACGACCTTAGCGACGCGGATCGAGAGTTTGTAGGTTTGGTGCGCCGGTTGGGCTTCTTCATGGCGCAGTTGGAAGCCATCCGAGGCAGTCGCAGTTCGCGCGCGTGGAGGGCGGTTGCACAAGCAGTTCTCGAGCCGGTGGACCGCTCGGCGCCGCCGGCGGTGCAAGGCAGGGATGCTGCGCTTAGCTTCCGCGCGGCAGCGAATCTTGACCACGGTCAAGCCGGAATTGGAGAATTGATTCGGCCACGACTTCGTCAAGTGGGCGTCGTCGTAATCGAAAGTCCAGTACCAAAATCGTCATTGGAGGGCTGCTGTTTCGACATAGGCCGTGAGGGCGACCTAAGGCCGTGCGTGTTTGCAAACACCTTCAAGTCGACTTGGTTTCGGCGCAATGAAACAGTGCTTCATGAGGTTTGCCACGCGATCTTCGATCTCGAAAACGACCCTGTTTCACTGGATTTCCGTGATTGGTCGAAGGCTGCTCCAGGGCTTTCGGAGGTGCGCGCCCGTGCTTTTGCTCGCGAATGCCTTGTCCCCAGGGCAGTCCTCGTGCATTATACGAACCAATTGGGCCTCCATTGGCAATGCCTAACGGCGCAGGACATTGCGAGACTCATTGCGTCCATCCATGTCGAACAGGCGGCACTCCTTAGCGCAGCCTATGACGAGGGATTCATTTCTGAAGACCAGCTTCAGCAGTATCTGACTTACGATTGCAGCGCCGCGCTGAAAGAGATCAGCTATCATGCGTGGTCGACGCGGGAGTTTTTGCGACGGGAAGCTGGCGAATCTCCTAAATGGATAGCTCAGAATCGCGGTACTACCGTCGGCGCGCGCTCCTTGCGTCTTCCGGCTGGCTACGTCAAGCAGGTCATCGAGACGCTGAATGTGGGCGAAATCAGTATCGGAAAGGCTTCGGAACTGCTAATGATGGATCGATACACTTTCGCTGACAGGTTCGGCGACCTGATCGAACCTGTTGCTGCATGAGCAATCCTCAGGGTTCGGAGGTCCTGCAACAGAAGTCTAAGGTCCTGATCTTCGACAGTTCAGTTGTCCTCCAGATCATCGCATCCGGGCAGTTTCGTATTCTTCGCTCCCTCCGGTCCGACTTCGCTGTTAAATCCGCCATTGTGCCAGCCGTCGAATCTGAGGTCTTGTCTATCGTCGAGAACGTCCCCAAGTTCCGCGGTCGGCGCGAACAGTTCAAAAAGGCGCTGCGGAATGGAACGCTCGCGATTGTCGATCATGATTTGCTCGCGCCATTTCTTGGTGGCGCGGCCGATTCTTGGATTCGCCAAATCGACTCGGAGGGCACGCGCCTTTACGATTTTGTAGACCGGGGTGAAGCGTTTACCCATGCCGCCTCTATAGTTCTCGATGCTCTTGTCGTAACGAACGACACGACCGCAGTTTCCAGACTCGTTCGACGAGGCGAGACGATTCCACGGCCCGTTCTGCGATTTTGGGATCTTGTGGTGTTCGCCCATCAGGCAGCGCTGCTTACTGCCGCCGAATGTGACGCCATTCGCCAGGTCCTGGACAAGATAGGAGAACGGAATCACCCGTGCTTCACTGGCCACTCCTTCCAAGACGGACTTCCTCATTTCTATGCCAGGCTCGCCTGCTCCGGCCAACGACCGCTCGGGTCCAATGCGCCTCAGGAGAAATTTGACGAGCGGATCGTTCTGAGTCGAATTACTCCGGCCTTACAAGAGCCAACCAGTTGATAGCCGATATTCACTGCTATCGTTCTGTGAGGACGGCCTGTGTCGTCCTATAGGTTGAACGCCCGCCGAGGTGAAGGGCCGCGTGTCCGCGTGTCATTGCCGCTCATCCGGTCGAACCGCCCGGGTTCATTACATTCGCTGAGCAGCGCTGAGATCGATGACCTCCCGGCTGACGTTGTCTGCCTTCCCGACGTGAACGTCTGGGCCGCCGCCGTAGCGGACCGGCACGAAGATCGCGCAACTGCCCGCCAGTGGTTCGATTCCGCTTCCGCTCCGATTTGTGTCTGCCGCGTTACCCAAATGGCGTTCCTCCGCCTTCTGACCAATCCGAAGGTGATGAATGAGGATATGCTCAGCCCGTTGCCGATGAACGTGTCCGCGTCGAACCGGAACCTGCGAATATCGAGAGCGCCTGGCTTTCTTGGATGAGGATGAACGCGGCAAGCGGCAGCACGTGGATAGACGCATATCTGGCCGCATTCGCTGTGGAGGCGGATTTTCGTCCGATCAGCTTCGATCGAGGTATGCGTCGGTGGCCGGGGTCGGCGCTCGAAGTATTGATGCCCATCTAACCGAACCTGTTGGACCATTGGCACACGGGTTGTCGGGCCGCCTCCGAGTGGGCGACGGTCTCGCCGTAGCCGACACTTCCCAGATGGCCGTTTTTCGGGCGTTTCAGGCGGAGGGCAGTTCAGCGGGATGGGGACAATACTGCCAAGTGGCGATGCTTTAGGATGCCAAGGCCACGCGCCGTCCCGTGCTAAAGTGATCGAGATGAACCAAATGGCGCGCGATCCGTCGGACGTACGGTACTGCGCTACGGCAGTTATTGACCTGCTCGGGTTCTCCGCCCACTTGGAGACGGGGAGCAATGACGTGCGCACGACGATTGGCCGAGCGGCGATTGATCGGTTACAGGTCCTAGCTAGAGGAGGCTATTCGACTTATGAACGCAGAGTTGAGTGCCCTCCCAGCAGCATATCCGCGAAACATGTCGTGTCAACGCATAAATGATGCAATCATCCTGACTCTTGATCTTCCGGATTCGCTGATGCCGTCTGTAGGCCAACCGGGGAAACACGGCTTCACGGTGAAGGACATTTCAGAACTTCTGGATATCCGGCTTTACGAAGGTGATGGCGGTGAAGGGCGTTTCGCGACGGACCTCCGCGCTCGAATCCAAGTGGAGATCGAGGACCTGATTAAGTTCGTTGGCTTAGTGGCACGTCTCCATGAGTTCGTGAACAGGCAGGAGCACGCGAGCTGTTTTCCTGGTTGCAAGACGATATACGCGACTGGGCTGAGGCGCCCTTTTAAACGGTCGGACGGAAGCGAGGACCCATTAGCCGCTAATTTTTCATTCTCAAACGCCTGCGCCGCGGACGATTCCCTTCACGGTGCAGCGTTGTTTATCGACGACAATATTGCTAGATTAGTCTCCACAAATCCGTTCGCGCTAAACCTGTTTCGCTATGCGTGCCTCATAAGTCGTGAAAAACACTTCGATCCGGCGGAAGAGTATCGAGGGGAGCTGTATGTTGACACCGAGTGGGCACTGTCAGCACCTCAAAATGTGAACCTATTCCGGAAATCCTTCATCTTTCGGGAGATGCGCGGTGGTCCACTTACATATCTACAACTAATTCATCTACTCTCGGATTATCTGACTGGCGTTAAGCAACCGGCAAAGGAATGTCCGGACCTCATCTCGTCGAGTCTCGACCCGATCCGCACCGGCCCCGATGTGGCCGATCTGCGCTCCGGACGCGCACCCAAAGGCCGATTCTTCCTCAACGATATTTCAACAGATATCCGAATTCTCCCCGAGTTCATCGCTTCAGGTTCGTCGCCCACGGCTCAACTGGAACTTCGGACAAGCGTCGTCACAGTCCCCAGAGCATGCTAGCCCGGCGTTCAATGAACCGCAAACCGGAGCCATCGATAACCCACTTGGCTGGGAAACGCCCATCCCGCTGATCTACCGGCCGACGCAAGCCCGCAGTCCCCATCTGGTAAGCTTCGGGCCGATTGATGCGCGACTCGGAAACCGGGGGCGAGGCTTCCACGTGGCCGTCTACTAAAGACGCAACACCTTCGTGCGGCAGCGCGGGTCACCGCTCGACAAGTTCCACGCGGCGATTCTTGGCTCTGCCTTCCTCGTCCCTGTTCGAGGCCACGGGGGCCAACGGACCGTTCCCGTAGGCTTGGAGCCGGTCCGGCGCCACGCCGTAAGTGGTAGTCAGTGCTTTGAGGACTGCTTCCGCACGCCGGCGCGACAGGTCCATGTTCATTTGGAACTCGCCGACACTGTCGGTGTGGCCGACAATGTACAGCTTGAGGTTCGGATCCTGCTGTAGCAACTTGCCAATCTCCTGCAGGGCCGCCGCGGACTCCGGCTTGGTATCCGCCTTGCCGGTATCGAAGTAAATGCCATAGACGGCCACGTGGCCGGTCTTGCCGATATCGCCCTTCAGCGCGGCCGCATTGACTGTCACCAGCCCTCCTTCCATGGGCTTGGTTTCAATGATGTCCAGATTTGTCGTGCCCGGCGCCACATGGAGGCTGACATAGATATCCCCTTCCGGGCGCGCCAGTTTGCCGGAGAACTGCCAGTGGCCGGCGCCATACCAGGTGTCGGACCAGTCGGCGGTCATGTGAAATCTGGCCACCCCGCAGGCATCCCCGCCGCAGGTAAACACCGTCTCAAACCCGGCGCGCTTCAGGGCGCTTTCATAATTGCGGTAGACCTCTAAGGGCGAGCGGTCCTGAGGATAGGTATATGAGATCCTGGTAATCTTGCCCTCCAGGTGCAGGCTCTTGGGCGCACCCTGGGAGGTAACCGCTCCGATGGGAAAACTGAACTCGTCAAACTGCCGGGTCTTGTAATTGTCAATGACCGAGCCAGGGTACCGCGAGACGAGCGGGGAATCCTTGCTCCCTTCGACATCCTTCGACTGCGCCGCTGCCGGCGCGGCCAGGGCGAGGGAAAGCATCGCGACAAGCAGGTTCCGATTCATTGTCATAAGGACTCCTTCGTAGCCAACGAGTATACCCTGAATCGCGTTTCAGGAAGCTGCCAATCAGCGGCCATGAAGTTGCCTGAACCCAAACCCATGCATCGGCAGAACCGCTCCCTGGCGGGGTGCCCTCCGGGCCCGGCTCGGTAACAAGTCCCGTGAAATCATCGCTGCGTTTTCCGAGCCGCGCGCGCAAGCAAGCGGTCTTTGCCATTTGAAGTCAGTTTCGCGACACTCACCCCGCGAAATTCCGCTGCAGGAACTTGACTCCTGTAACTAACTTATCCCGAAAGTCGGCCAGATCGCGCACCTTGCGGAATTCCCGCCAGAGTGTCCGCGGATGCAGATAGTGCTCCCGATAGGCCCGGGACACTAACTGCTCCAGCCGCTCCTTCGGTAAGTGGGGATAAGAGATGATCGCATTTCGCGCCGGGTCTACCGGGACATAGTCGCCATAAGCGAGCCAGCCGTTCGACTTCGCGGCGGCGTAGAAATCCGTCCCCGGAAACGGGTTGGCGATGCTGAACAGCACGTAATCCACATCCAGCCGGCGCAATTCCCGCAGCGTCCGCTCGATGGTCGCCTCGGTCTCTTCCGGCGCGGCGCCGAAAAGGATGTTCAGCTCCACCGCAATGCCGTGCCGCTTGAGGATTTTCACGGCCCGCTCGGTGGCTTCCGCCCGGATCCCTTTGCGCACCGCGTCCAGCACCTTCTGGTCGAACGATTCCGTGCCCAGATCTACGTAGGAGCAGCCGGCGGCGGCCATCGCCGCGGCGGCTTTGTCGGTGACACGGTCGCAACGCGCCAGGCAACTCCACTCCAACTTCAGATCCTGAATGCCGGCGCAGATTTCGACGGTCCGGCTCTCATTCCACAGGAACTGGTCGTCGATCGCCGAGATCGACCGGAATCCCAGTGCGGCGGCGCGGCGCATCTCGGCCACCACATGGGCGGCGGAGTGCAAGCGCACCGGCGGTTTCACGCCGTGTTGCCGCTTATACTCCAGTTCGCGCGCGTAGGAGAGCGAGTTGGGGACGCAATACCAGCACTGCGCGTAACAGCCGCGCGAGGTCAGGATGGCGGTATGCGGTTTGCCGTGCAGCTTGGGATTCGAGTACGGGCGGTGGTCGAGCAGCGTGCGGTCGGGAATGGGCAGCGCGTCCAGATCGGGCAGGATGGGCGCGGGAGGGTTGTGCACCGGGCCGTCCGGTCCGCGGTAGGAGATTCCATCCACCGTGGCGAGGTCGGCGTTGCCGGCCAGCGCGCCCACCAGTTGCGGCAGGATGAAGTCGGGCTCTCCGCGCACTACGAAAGTGTCTAGCAGGTCGAGGAAGACGGCGGCGTCCCAGGTGGGCTGCGGTCCGGAATAGATGAAGCGGGCGGAGGGACGCGCGGCGCGGGCGATGTCGCGGGCCAGGCGGTCGGTCTGCTGCGAGAGGAAGACGGTGTAGAAGCAGTAGAGATCGGAATCGTCGGCGGCAAGGAATTCACGGAAAGCCTTCTCGCTTTTCCCTTCGGCGGCAAAGTCGCGGATGACGACCGCATGGCCGCGTTGGCGGCAAATCGTGGCAGGATACAGCATGGCCAGCAGGGGCAGGGAATAGATACTGTAGTTACAGCCGAAACAGCGGTCCACATCGCGGGTACCGTCGAGGACGGGCGGAATCAGGAAGGTTACTTTCATGACTTAGTCCGCTCCCTCGCGGTCGCGGCTCGGAGTTTGACGGGAAAGAATAACTCCCGCAGAAAGCCGCACGACCAGGAGGCTAGAAAGAGCCCGATCACCGGCGGCACATAGCAGCCGGCCTCCAGCGACCCGGTCTGCACGGTCCCCAACGCGCACGCCCCAGCCCCGGCGAGCAGTAGCAGGCCGACTGCCAGCCCGAGGAATCCGTGCACCAGCGCCAGCACCAGCCCCGCGGCCAACAGCGGAATACCGGCGCCGGCCAGAATATGCAGCGGACTCAGCAGCCGCAGGCATCGGCGGCCCACCTGCAGCCTGCCGATGGCGAAGCGGTACATCTGGCGCACGAAACTGGCCGGCCGGCTGCGGCGGTGGTGCCACAAGATCATGTTTTCGGCCAACAGGTGCCTGAAACCGCGCTGGCGCAGCATCCAGTTCAGCCAGACATCCTCGCCGGTCAGCAGGTCCTCATCGAGAGGCATCACCTGCAGCAGCGCGGACCGCCGGTAAATGGCGTTGCAGCCAGGGATATCGTTCACCTCGCAGGTTCCGCCGGCGTTCTGGCGGTGAGCGGTGGCGCCGGCGAAACCGGCCATCAGGAACAATACGTTCACGGCCTTCTGAAAGGCCGAAGCCTCCTTGGGGAACAGCGTGACTCCGCCCACGCCGGCCACTCCCGGAGCGAAGGCCTCCACAGCGGCCCGCAGCCAGTGGCGGCTCACCACGCAATCGGCGTCGGTAAAGGCCACGAATTCGCCCCGCGCGGCTTCCAGGCCGCGGTTCCTGCCGGAGACAACGGTCCGCCCGGGATTCGCCACGATCTTCGCGCCGTATTGTTCGGCGATGGCGCGGCTGCGGTCGGTGGAGAGGCTGTCGGCCACAATCACTTCCAGGCGGTCCCGGGGATAGTCCAGCGCGGCGATGGATTCCAGGCACTGGCCCAGGATGCGCTCCTCGTTGCGCACGGGAATGACGATGGTGACAAACGGGAGCTGCATCCTCTTATGTATTAGAGTAGCAGGCCCGATTCGACTATTTTCGTTGGGTCAAACTGAAACGGTTCCCCGAATTGTCCTGGAATACGGCCTCGATTCCGTAGAACTTATCCTCGGGCGGCGACGGGAACTCGACTCCGCGCGCGGAGAGTTCCTGGTAGGTCTGCCGGCAGTCGGCCGTCTCGAAAACGCCCGCCGCCACCAATCCGCTCTGAATAAGACCCTTCAGCGTTTCGGCGCTTTCGGCGGACATGCGGCCGGATGGCGCCAGCTTCATGAGAATGAGCTGGAAGTCCGGCTGCCCTTTTGGCCCCACGGTCAACCAGCGGAAGCCGCCCATCGACTGGTCCATGCGGACCTCGAAGCCCAGCTTGTTCACGTAGAAATCCTTGGCTTCGTCCTGATCGGTGACGAAGAGTGTAGAGTGCGAAAGACGTTGAATCATGCAAAATTCCTCCTCCGACGACTATAGGGCGGGACGGCGCGGCGCGCTTCTCCGATCTTGCGATTTGTGCCTCAGGGTGCGGCCAGCCAGAAGTTGACGAAGCAGGCGGGCACATAAAGCACGCTCCATCCGTGGATGGGCGCCACCCAGCGGCGCGCTTCGCGGCGATAGTCCGATGGCGATTGGCCGGTGAGCGCGGCGAAACGGGAACTGAAGGTGCCCAGGCTGGTGTAGCCCACCTCCAGGCAGACTTCGGTAACGGGCAAGTCTCCGGCCGCCAGCAATTGCCGGGCCTGGTCCATGCGAAGGCGCGTGAGGAAACGGTGAGGCGTCTCGCCGAAAGTGCGCGTGAAGAGGCGCTGGAAGTGGAAGGGCGAAAGGCAGGCTTCGCGGGCGGCCCGATCAAGCGGGATGGGGGCGTGGTAACCGGCAGCCAGCAAGTCGCGCGCGCGGCACAGGCGCCGGAAGGTGGTATCGTCCACCAGCATTGGTCCAAGGTACAACGGCAAGCCGCACTCAGGCAAGCCGCGAATGGACCGCGATGGCGTCTACTTCTTCGCGGCGACGGCCTCGGCCTCGGCTTCGGAGATGGTCCGCTCCGTGACCAGGGTGGGATTCCTGGTCCACTCCTTGCCGCTGCCGGATTGCTGCAGAATCACCGACTGGCCGATAGCCCAGAGCGACTTGTCCATGAGGAGCAGTTTGCCCAGGAAGGGCCGGCCGGCGGCGGGCACGGCTTTCCAGGTTTCGCCCTTGTCCTCGCTCACCAACAGCCCATCGTCATAAGTGATCCAGCCCCGGCCGGCGTGGTCGAAAGCAATGGACGTTAACCAACTCTGCACGGGGCTGGCCTGCGTGGTCCAGGTGATTCCGCCGTCTTTGCTGTGCAGGAGTTGGCCGGCGAAACCGGTGACCCATCCGTTATTAAGGTCGGTAAAGCTGACCGCCGTCAGGGTCCATTGCGCGGCGGGGACCTTGATGGTGGTCCAGGCCTTCCCGCCGTCGGTAGTGCGGAGAATGGCGCCGGACCAACCCACGGACCAGCCGTGATCCTGGTCCAGGAAGAAGATGCCTTCCAGCGTCATGCTGGTCTTGGTGGTCTGCCGGGTCCAGGTCAGACCGCCATCCGCGGAGTGGAGGATGATCCCCTGATAGCCGGAGATCCAGCCCGATTCGCCCACGAAGGCGATGTCCATCAGGTGTTCCTTCACGCCGGAGACGCGCGGCTGCCAGGTCTGGCCGCCATCCGCGGTAGCGAGGATCATGCCCTTGTTGCCGACGGCGACGCCGCGTTTGGTATCCAGCCAGGCGAAGGCGCGATGGCGTTCCGCGGACCCGGTGCTGAGCGGCGCCCAGGTGGCGCCCGAATCGGTGGTGCTCCATATGCCACCCTGCTCGCACAGCAGGTAGGCCGTTGACGGCGCAGGCGAGGTGGCATCGCGCAGCCAGCAGGGTTTCTTCTCCTGTGCGCACAACAGGAGGGGAAGGATCAAGAGCCCGATAGAGCAGCGGGTGACCGTACGAACTGAAATGCCGTTAGACATGAAAGAATCCAAAAAGGAGTATCAGACCAGTTTATCGGCAATCCGGCGCCCCCGATGACTATCTTTCGAGTGGGCGTGCGTAACCGATCTGGGGGAAGGTCCGTCACCGGTAAACGCTCCCTAACGGGGTGCCCTCTGGGCCCGGCTCTGTAACTAATTGCAAACGCGCGGGCACTCGTTACAGAGCCCTGTGCCACGAAATTCCCAAAACGGTTAGGCACCCACGGGGCGGCACATGTCTCGCGGCGCTATCGGCCGGGGCAACAGCCGATGGAGAGCGTTCACCTCCCCGGGTCGTCAGGCGATCGCTCGATATCCTGGCCTGACGAGGCATTTTAACAAAAGGAAAGTGGCATATCCTTTCGTCAGCGTTTGGGTAAGGAAAGGAAAGCATGGTATCCTTTCGTTAGAGATTCCCTAACGAAAGGATTTTGTGCCACGAGCATCGGACCGCAAGCAGCGCCTTGGCCGCTACATAGTAAACCACTACGGCGACGAGGCGGTCCGCGCGTTCGTTCCTCCAGCGCTGCCCCCAATCCCCGCGGTGCGCCTGGAGAACATGCAGCGCCTGCTGGAACAGGCGAACCAGGCTCTTGGGCGGCTGGATGGCCTGGCTTTCGCGCTCCCCGACCTTTCCCTTTTCATCTACGCTTACATCCGCAAGGAGGCAGTCCTCTCGTCCCAAATCGAGGGAACGCAGTCTTCGCTTTCCGACCTGCTGCTGTTCGAGAACCACCACGCTCCGGGCGTGCCTCTGAGCGACGTCGAGGAAGTCTCGAATTACGTGGCCGCCCTAAACCATGGCCTCGACCGGATGCGCGGCGGTTTTCCCCTCTCGCTCCGGCTGATCCGAGAGATCCACGGAGTCCTCCTGTCGAAAGGCCGGGGGAGCGATAAGCAGCCCGGTGAATTCCGGCGGAGCCAGAACTGGATCGGCGGCACGCGCCCCGGAAACGCGGCCTTCGTTCCTCCACCTCCGGACTCTGTCTCCGAGTGCATGAATGGCCTCGAGCTCTTTCTTCACGACGAACGGACTAATCTGCCGGTGCTCATCAAGGCGGGGCTGGTCCACGTCCAGTTCGAAACGATCCATCCGTTTCTCGACGGCAACGGCCGCCTTGGCCGGCTGCTCATTACGTTCCTGCTATGCGCGGCCGGCATGCTTCGGGAGCCGATCCTTTATCTGAGCCTCTATTTCAAACAGCATCGCGCGGCTTACTATGAACTCCTGGATCGGGTGCGCGTGAAGGGTGACTGGGAGGCATGGCTGGATTTCTTCCTGACCGGCGTCCGGGACACTGCTACCGAGGGCGCGACCGCCGTACAGCGAATTCTGGAGGTCTTTGCGGAAGACCTCCGCAAAATCGAGGAGTTGGGGCGCCCGGCAGCCTCCGCGCTACGCGTTTTCGAGTACATGCAGCGCCATCCAATTATGTCGATTCCCGACGCCGCCGGGAAGATCGGCGCCTCCGCGCCGACGGTTGCCAAGTCCGTGGAGCATCTGCGGCGATTAGGAATACTCCGGGAGAAGACCGGGCTGCAGCGCCATCGGCTCTTCGTGTACCAGGCTTATCTGGCGATCCTGAATGAGGGGACGGAGCCGATTCGGTAAGCGTCGCGGCTCGGTAAGTGCTTGCCTTTCAATGTGACCTTTCCGAGCCGCGCGCGCAAGCAAGCGGGTTCGCCACCGAATTCGGCAAGTCCCCCTCAGAACTCCTGATGTCGTGGAATTTGCAGGGAGCCCGCAGGTGGGGCAGGCGGTGCTCGCCTTGCCTCACTTGCGAAGCTCTCACCATCGAAAGCAATGGCTCAGCCCATTTTCCCCGCCAGGCAGAAATTGCGGGGCGACATCAGGAGTTCTGCCCATGAAGTCTGGAAGTGACCCCGCGATTACCGGCCTTCGCCCGACACCGTCAGTTCGATGGCAAACTCCATCCGCGCCGTCGCCGACCCTCGAAACGTGCCCGTGGCCGGCGCCGCCAGCCTGGGGTCGGCCGCCGCCGCGACTACCACGTGCGACTGCGCCACCGCCAGACCTTGCGTGGGATCGTAGCCGCGCCATCCTCCGCCGGGCAGGTACGCTTCGACCCAGGCGTGCATATAGGCGCGCTCCTGGGTGGCGGCCTCGCGCTCATACCCGCTGACGAAACGGGCCGCGATCCCCACCGTATGGCACGCCGCGCAGAAGAGCATCGCCAGATCGCGGCACGTCCCTTCCCGCTCGCGGAGCGTGAATTCAGGCGCATGCGGCGGCCCCTCGGCGCGCACCGCGTGGCCGAAATCTTCGAACAGATGCCCGTTCAACCTGGCAAGAAACGCCAGGACCTGGCCGCCGGCCTCCTGGCCGATCCCTTCCGCGAATTCCCGCACGGCCTGGGGGATGTCACTGGTCCCGAGATACGGCGCAAGAGCCGCGTGCAACGGGCCGGCGTATGACAGGGGCAGAGCGGCCGGAACGGTGAGCACATAATCGAACGGGTTCTCGCGCAGCGTCTCCACTTCGAACGAACTGCGCACCGTCAACTCCGGCACAAGCTCCGTGAACCAGACCTGCAGGGCGGCATTGCCATCCTGGTCGAGACACTCGGTCTGCCCCGCCGGCGCGGGCGAAATCTCCAGCGCATAGCGATGCAGCCACTGCGTCCCGTCCTGCCGCGGACGCAGCCGGAAAGTGTGCGGCTCCAGGTACACCGGGTGG
>Ga0182016_10002395_pt1 | contig 22124 bp, 20 predicted proteins | sample 712S2MmetaG_FD_120491 | JGI IMG/M metagenome (GOLD analysis project Ga0182016, IMG submission 120491) | Permafrost microbial communities from Stordalen Mire, Sweden - 712S2M metaG | ecosystem: Environmental > Terrestrial > Soil > Wetlands > Permafrost | place: Sweden: Stordalen | collected... | reverse complement strand
CCCTACCGGCGGCTGGCACGATGCCGGCGATTACGGCCGGTACGTGGTGAATTCCGGCATCTCCACCGGCACCCTTCTCTGGGCCTACGAGCTTTACGGCTCGCGCCTGAAGACCGTGAATTTGGCCCTCCCGGAGTCCGGCAACGGTCTGCCCGACATGCTCAACGAGATCAAATGGAATCTCGATTGGATGCTCTCCATGCAGGATGCCGACGGCGGCGTGTGGCAGAAGCAGACCAGCGAGAGATTCTGCGACTTCATCATGCCGGAGAAGGACAAGCTGGTCAGCTACGTCATCGGCATCGGCAAAGAACCGTTCAAGAGCAGTTGCGCTACCGGCGATTTTGCCGCCGTCATGGCCATTGCCGGACGCGTCTACCAGCCCTTCAACCCGGCCTACGCCAATAAATGCTCCCAAGCCGCGCAGAAGGCGTTCACGTGGCTCGGAAACCACGTCAACGTGCCCTTCCGCAATCCTCCCGGCGTCTCCACCGGCGAGTACGGCGACAGCAACTGCGCCGACGAGCAGCTTTGGGCCGCGGCCGAACTCTTCCGCACCACCGGCGATCAGCCCTATTCGCGCTATTTCCTGGAGCACTACGCCGCTTTCCGCAGGCCTACCGTGGATGAAGAAGCCGAGCCGCCATCGTGGACCAATGTGGCTTCCCTGGCAAACTGGACTTACGCCATGGCCCGCAACGCGGATGCCGGAGCCGCCAACGCCATCCGTCACGAACTCATCTCCACGGCGGACGAGATCGCCAACCGCACCGCCAACAACGGCTATCGCATCAGCCTCACGAATAAGGACTACATTTGGGGCTCGAATGGAGTGCTGGCCAACTACGGCATGGAGCTTCTGGTTGCCAGCTCCATGTTGCACAACGAGCGGTACGCGCAAGCCGCGTTGGAAGATCTGCACTACCTGCTCGGGCGCAATACCTTTTCGCTGTCGTTCGTCACCCGGGTGGGCGAAAATCCCTTCCGCCATCCGCATCACCGGCCCAGCGGCGCCGACAATAATGAAGAACCATGGCCCGGATTACTGTCCGGCGGTCCCAACAAGGGCCGGCAGGATGAAGTGATGCGAAAAGTATCGCCCGAATTGCCGCCCGCCAAAATCTACCTCGACGACCAGGGAGCGTATTCCGCCAATGAAGTCGCCATCAACTGGAATGCCCCGCTGGTGTTTCTCCTCGCCGGCGCCGAAGAATCGCTTGAGGCGGTTCCCGCGCGGGGCGGACCAAGTGGAAAGGGTTCGGGCAAGGGCAAATCCCGCCAACCTTAGTTTTCTGAGCCGCGACGTTTTTCTGAGCCGCGACCGCGAGGGAGCGGTGCTTTTTGCCGACTGTGTTGGAAAGGACGTGAACAATGCGGGCTTACTGGCCGGCGTTCGCAACCGCCTTGGCCCTGGCGGCCGGATGGTCGCAGGCTCAAACCCAAAAGGAAAGCGCCGTGCCTCCTTATAAGGACCCCAAGCTCGCGGTGGAAGCACGCGTCAGCGATCTGCTGCACCGTATGACATTGGAAGAAAAGGTGGCCATGCTGGCCGGCTCCGGCTGGATGGAGAGCCAACCCATCGAGCGACTGGGCATCCCTGCCATCAAAATGGCCGACGGACCCATGGGAGTCCGCGCCTGGTTCGGCAGTTCCGCCGTGACCAACGCCGCCGCTACTCCCCGCATCGCCAGCACCTCGTTCCCCGCCGGCATCGCGATGGCCGCAACCTGGGACCCGGACATAATCGCCCAGGAAGGGAAAGTAATCGCCCAGGAAGTGAAAGCGCTGGGCCGGGACATGATTCTCGGCCCCACAGTCAACATCGCGCGACAGCCGCTCTGGGGCCGCAATTTCGAAGGGTACGGCGAAGATCCCTATCTCGCCTCGCGACTCGTTATCGGCTATATCAAGGGCGTGCAGGGCGAGGGCGTCATCGCCAGCGTGAAGCATTTCGCCGCCAACAATCAGGAATTCGAACGGCATCGCATCGACGAGAAGATCGACGAACGGACCCTCCAGGAGATCTACTTCCCGGCGTTCCAGGCGGCCGTGCAGGAGGCCGGTGTGTGGTCGGTGATGTCGGCATACAACAAGGTGAACGGCCTGTATTGCGCCGAGAACCCGTACCTGCTCCACGACGTCCTCAAGAAGCAGTGGGGCTTCAAAGGCTTCGTGATTTCCGATTGGGGCAGCACCTACTCCACCGCGGGCACGGTAAACGCCGGCATGGATCTCGAAATGCCCGGCGGCGAGCCCATGAAAGCCTGGATGGCGAAACCCCAGACACAAGCCGATGGCAACGGCGCCGGCTGGTTGACTCCTGACAAGGTCCAGGCCGCGATCGCCGCCGGCGAGATCTCGACGGCCGCGGTCGACGACAACGTGAGCCGCATGCTCCGCATCATGTTCACCGCCGGCCTGTTCGATAAGCCGCACCCCGGCGGCGGCGCGGTCGACACTGCTGAGCAGAAAGCCGCGGCGCGCACCGCCGCGGCCGAAAGCATCGTGCTCCTCAAGAACGTCGGCGATCTGTTGCCGATTGCGAAATCCATTCACTCTCTCGCGGTCATCGGCCCGAATGCCGCGGTTGCCCGCACCGGTGGCGGAGGCAGTTCGCTCGTCCGCCCGAATTACTCCGTTACACCGCTCGACGGCATCCGCGAGCGCGCCGGTAACGGAATGCAGGTGACCTACGCGCAAGGCGTCTCCATCCCAGGCGAAGATGCCAACAAGGATTCGCCCGCCGCTCGCGCGCAACTCCGGCAGGACGCCGCTACTGCAGCTGCCAAGGCCGACGCCGCCATCCTGGTGGTCGGCAACGCGCCCTCGATTGAGTCCGAGGGCTTCGACCGCAAGACGCTGCGCCTGCCCGACGGTCAGGACGAGTTGATTCAGGCCGTCGTCATGGCCAATAAGAACACCATCGTTGTCATCAATGCGGGCTCGCCGGTCGCCATGGACCCGTGGGTGGACCAGGTGCCCGCGATCCTCACGATGTGGTACGGCGGACAGGAGGGTGGCCACGCCATCGCCTCGGTGCTGTTCGGCGATTTCACGCCATCCGGCAAACTGCCTGTCACTTTTCCGCGCAAGATCGAAGACACGCTGGCCTACGGCCACTACCCGGGCGAGAACCTGCACACCGAATACGCCGAGGGCATCTACGTCGGTTATCGCCACTACGACCGCGCCAACATCGAACCGTTATTTCCCTTCGGCCACGGCCTCTCCTACACAAAGTTCGATTATGGCGACCTGAAGGTCACGCCGGATAAGCTCGGCCCCGGACGCCGCGTGCAAGTCAGCATGACGGTCAAAAACAGCGGCTCGCGCGCGGGAGCAGAAGTGGTGCAGCTTTATCTTCACCAGGGGAAATCGAGCGTCGATCGGCCACCGCAGGAGCTGAAGGGCTTCCGCCGCGTGATGCTCAACGCGGGGCAGTCGCAAGCCGTGACGTTCACCCTCGATGCGCGTGCGATGTCGTTCTACAGCGTGGCGAAGCATGCGTGGGTGGCGGAGCCCAGCGCCTTTGACGTGCTGGTGGGCGCGTCGTCGCGCGATATCCGGCTGAAAGGGAGTTTTGAACTGACGGCGCGGTAACTTGGTATGGGAAGAGCTGCCTGGATCGTCGTACTGGCGCTATATTGTCTCGCCGTGGCAGGCCCAGCGGAGCAGCCGGCGGCAGTCCCGGTCCTTACCGTCTGCCAGGCGCTGCGCGGAGCGAGCCAATATTCCGGCCAGACCGTGATTGTGGTGGGGCGGGCCGTCGACGCGGCGCAAGGCGGTTGGCTCGATGAAGGCTGCGGCCTGGTGCTTACCTTCGGAGATCGCAAGTTTCCGGCTGCCATCTCGACGGCTTACGACGCGGACGAAACGCCTCCGCCACCCGCCTTGCCCAAGAACTTCAAGTGGGACAAACGCGCCATCGAGCGGGCGCTCGCCGAAGTGCAGACTACCAGCCATCTCGAAGCCAAGGCGTACTGGTGCGCCGTCTACGGCCGCCTGGAAGTGAATCCCGTGCGGCAAATCGATCTCGGGAACGGCCGTACCGTGCAAACCGTGGGCTACGGCCACGGTGGCGGCGCCGCGGCTCAACTGGTGAGTCCGGCTGACGGCGTGCTGCGCTTGAAGGGCAAGTAGAGGGTCCGGGCGGTATCGCACACTAGTTTTTCCGAGCCGCGACCGTTAGGGAGTGGTTTGCGGGCGCTGATTCCAGCGTTGCAGATATGATAATCTCAAACTCTCACCGCTGAAAATCTCATGACCCTCGCGCTCGATCACAATCGCTACTACCGGCTTCCCTGGAACCTGCCCGACAACGCCATTTCCTGGCTGGAAGTAACCAAGGCCTGTAATCTGCACTGCGAAGGCTGCTATCGCGAAAACAGTGCCAAAGGGCACAAGTCTCTTGACGCTATTAAGCACGACCTGGCCATTTTCCGGAAATACCGCAAGACCGACGGGGTTTCCATCGCCGGCGGCGATCCTCTCGTCCATCCCGAGATCGTCGAGATCGTGCGCCTGGTCGCCCAGGAGGGCCTGAAACCCATCCTCAACACCAACGGACTGGCCCTGACTAAGGAATTGCTCCGCGATTTGAAAAAGGCCGGCGTAGCGGGATTCACCTTTCACGTGGATAGCAAGCAGCACCGCCCCCATTGGCGGGACAAGAACGAGATCGAATTGAACGCCCTGCGGCTCACCTTCGCCGAAATGCTCGCCGAAGTGGGTGGGCTCTCCTGCGCGTTCAACTCCACGGTTTACGCCGATACTCTGCAGTACGTCCCGGACATTCTGGCGTGGGCGCACGAGCACATCGATATCGTGCATGTCGTCGTCTTCATCGCCATTCGGGCCGCCGTCCTGGAGTCGCAGTTCGACTATTATGCGGGCGCCGAGAAGGTCGACATGAGCCGGATCGTCTATTCCACCGGAGAGGAACACGAGCGCCTGGATATTTCGTCCAACGATGTGGTGGAAGCCATCCGCACGAGGTATCCCGATTTCGATCCCTGTGCTTATTTAAATGGCACCGAGAAGCCCGACGCCTTCAAGTGGCTGCTCGCCGGGCGCATCGGAACGAAGAGAAATATCTTCGGATACGTGGGGCCCAAGTTCATGGAACTGGCCCAGACGCTCAATCATCTCCACAAAGGCACGTACCTGGCCTATACCAAACCGTCCGTCCAGCGGAACGCCAAGGCAATGCTGCTGCTGGCGCCCGTCGACCGCGGCCTGCGGGCAATCGCGCGGAAATATCTCGGCGCCATCGTAAGGAACCCGCTGAACCTCTTCCGGCGATTGCATCTGCAATCGGTCACCATCATTCAGCCGGCGGACGTCCTCTGCAACGGCGCCATGAGCATGTGCGACGGCTGTCCCGATATCACGGTCTGGAACGACGAATTGGTCTGGTCGTGCCGGCTGGAAGAACAGATGAAGTTCGGCTGTTTCGTCCGCGCCGTGCCGAAGGCCGGGACGCAGCCTAATACAGTGCGTCTGCAATCTCGTTGATTTTGACGGGGAGAGAAGGCACTGCTCATGGCCCAGCGGGCCTGGGCGAGCTTGGCTCGCCTAGACAAGCTGAAGCTTATTCCACGTGGGGCATGCTTTAGCTTGCCTGCCGGGCGAAAGCCCGGCCAGTCCCTGCGGGTCACCAAAGACGATGAAGCTCGACCTGCGATGTTCTTCAACCGAGTTGCCTTTTCTGCACGACGCAGGTCCCTGGAGCGAGCCCTATCGCTATAGCGTTATAGGAGGCCGTCCGAGCGTCTCATCGATCGGCGACCCGAAGTCAATAACCAGCAGCCAAATCCCCCACCCCTCGCTGCCCTGAGATACACTCTTAGGGGGACAGCGGTAATGCAACTGACTCGACGAGACCTTTTCAAAGGCGCGGCAGCCGCCGGCGCCCTTGCCAGCCTGGCCGCCGGTGAACCCGACCCGGCGCATGGCTTTAAACTCGGCATCATCAGCGACGAAATCTCCACCAATCTCGATGAAGCCATCGACTTCATCACTAGCTACCGGCTGCATTTTGCCGAGTTGCGCGAAATCTGGGGCAAGAATCTCATGATCGCGCCCCAGGAAGATCTCGACCGCGCCAAGAAACTGCTGGCCGCTCACAATATCACTGTGAGCGACATCGCCAGCCCGATTTTCAAGTGGAACATCCCCGGCGAGACCACCAAACCCGGCGAAAAACACGATTTCGCTCTGGGAAAGTACACCGAGGAAGATGCCGACAAGACGCTCCTGAAGTCGTTTGAGCTGGCGCGTTTCTTCGGCACCAAGAAGGTGCGCATCTTCACCTATTGGCGCGTGCCCGATCCCGAGAAAGTCTACCCACAGGTTCGCGACCGCCTCGCCAAGGCGGCACGACTTGCCGAGCAAAACGATATCGTGCTGGCGGTGGAAAACGAGTACGAATGTAACGTCGGCACCGGCAAGGAATTGGGCCGCCTGCTGCGCGACGTCAACTCCCCCGCCCTGCGGGGCGTCTGGGATCCGGGCAATGCGGTCATGTTAGGCGAAACACCTTTTCCCGATGGCTATCAGGCCGTCAAGGGTCTGTTTCCGCACATGCACATCAAGGACGCCCGCAAGAACCCCGACACCGGCAAGATCGTCTGGGCGCCGGTGGGCGGCGGCTTCATCGATTTCAAAGGACAGTTTGCCGCACTCCATCAGGAACATTACTCCGGCACCATGTCGCTGGAGACGCATTACCGCCGGCCCGACGGCAATAAGGCCGAGAGCACGCGCGAATCGTTGCAGGGCTTACTCAAAGTTGTGTAGGAGAATTTTATGTCAATCGATATCGACCGTAGAGATTTTCTGAAAACCGGCGCCGCCGCGGTAGCCGCATTTCAGGCCAAGAAGGTACTCGGCGCGAACGATCGCGTCCGCGTCGCCGTCATCGGGCTGCGCGGCCGCGGCCTCAACCACATTCAGTCCATCCACAACACGCCGAACGTGGAACTGGCCGCCATCTGCGACATCGACGAGAATGTCATGACTGAACGTCTGGGCAGCGTCGAGAAACTCGGGATGCCCAAGCCGCAAACTTACGGCGATGTCCGCAAACTGCTGGAGGATAAATCCATTGACGCGGTCACCATCGCCGCGCCCAATCACTGGCATTCGTTGATGGCCATCTGGGCCTGCCAGGCCGGCAAAGACGTCTACGTCGAGAAGCCCTGCTCGCACAACTGGTACGAGGGCAAGCAACTGGTCGCCGCCGCCAACAAGTACAACCGCATCGTGCAGCACGGCACGCAGAGCCGGTCGAGCGTGGGCGCGAAAGAGGCCATCCAGCACTTGCGCGACGGACTGATCGGCGATGTCTACCTCTCGCGCGGCCTATGCTACAAGTGGCGCGACACCATCGGCCGCACGCCCAAGAGCGCGATACCGGCGGGCGTGAATTACGACCTCTGGCTCGGCCCGGCGCCGGATCGCGGCTTCAGCAAGAATCGCTTCCACTACACCTGGCACTGGTTCTGGGATACCGGCAACGGCGACCTCGGCAATCAGGGCATCCACGAGGTCGACACGGCCCGATGGGGCCTCGGCGTAGGCTTCCCCACAAAGGTATCGGCCATGGGCGGCCACTTCATGTTCGATGACGACCAGGAGACGCCGAACGTCCTCAATGCGGCCTACGAGTTCAATACTCCCGGCAAGCCGAAGCGCCTGATGGAATTCGAAGTCCGCCACTGGATGACCAACCACGAGGCCGAAATCGGCGCGGGAGGCAAGAGCAATCTGCCGCCCGCCGGCCTTTCCACTCCCCAGGCCCCTGCCGCCAAACCGGCTAGCGGAGCGGCGCTCGGCCCGGTCGGAGGGAAGCCCGGCACCATCGGAAATCTCTACTACGGCCCGAAGGGATACCTGGCCATCCAGGAGTACGAGAGCTACAAGTCCTGGCTGGGCGACCATAACGAGCCCGGACCGGAAGGCAAGGGCAAGGAGAATCACTTCGCCAACTTCATCGATTGCGTGCGCAGCCGCAAGAAGGAAGACCTCGGCGCGCCTATTGAGGAAGGCCACATTTCCTGCACCCTGGTGCACCTGGCGAACGTATCGTACCGCCTCGGCCGCACGTTGAACTTCGACCCCGCGAAGGAAGAAGTCATCAACGACGCGGAGGCCAATCGTATGCTCCGCGATGGCGACCGCGGCTACCGCAAGGGCTTCGAGATTCCCAAGATCGCGTAAGGTTCTCCCTACCGGGCCGCTCGCGTCAGCAATCGGATGTGTACCCACCCGCGACCGTTCACTTACGACACACGGCTGTGTCGTATTACCACATATCGGCGGGTTGGCGCCACAAAAAATCGGCGGAAGTTAGTATTTTCTTTGAATTTGGGTTCGTTCCGTCTATTCCCATGCTAGAATTGACTCAAAATGATTTGGATGCTCCGATTGGCGGCAATCCGGGCAAAGAATGCATGATCGGTTAGGTGAGTAGACGCCATGGATCTTTCCGATGCCATTCAAAAGCTGTACGCCGAAAAGGAGACTTTGCTTCGCGCGATCTCCGCTCTGGAAGCGCTTCAGAATGGAGCACAGTCAGGTTCGGCAGCGGTAGGACGCTCGCGGCGAGGACGCAAATCGATGGATTCCGAGGAGCGCCAGGAAGTCTCGCTGCGAATGAAAAAGTATTGGGCCAGCCGCAGGTCGTCCGCTGAAACCGCTCCTCGCAATGGCTCTTAGTTAGCGCGACTGGACTCCCATCGCCATGAATTGGGCCTTGGGACCGCGCGCAATGCGGGCGAATGCCAGGCTTGTCTCATGAGAGAAAGCGCACAGCCATTCGCCTTCCACCGCGGCCGTCAGCCATCGCATTTTGCTGGCGATGGTTTCCATCGGGCTCAGATCGAAAGCGGCTACCCAGCTCGTCTGTAAATGCGCCGCCGTAGGCACCAGGTCCGAGAAGAAGCAGAACGTTTGGCCGCCGCTTTCCGCAGTCACCACCATCATGTCGCGATTGTGTCCCGGCGCGCGCCGCATCCATACTCCAGGCGCCACTTCATGGTCGCCGTCCACCAGGTTCATCTGCCCCGAGTCCACTAGCAGATCGTAATTTGCATCCAGGTAGCTGGCGGCGTCCCGCACGTGGCGTTCATGAGCGTGTTCCCACTCGGCCCGCGACGCCACATAGCGGGCGCGCGGAAAGGCCGCCACTACGCGATCGCCAGCGACAATCGTATTGCCGCCCACGTGGTCCCAATGGAGATGGCTGTTCACCACGATGTCGATCGACTCCGGGTCCACTCCGCGGCGCGCCAGAGCCTCCGGCAGTTGCTCGGTGACCGCAGGAACGTTCATGAATTCGCGCTGGCGAGCGTCTCTCTTGTCTCCCAGGCCGGTCTCAATGAGGATGTTGTGGTCACCCGTGCGCACCAGGTAGCAATTGAAGGCCAGCGGCACCCGGTTCCATTCATCCACGCGCGTCTTCCGGCTCCAGAGGGTCTTGGGGACTACTCCGAAAACGGCGCCGCCATCCCACCAATGGACCGCCTCGTTGACCCGTGCGATTTCGAAATCGCCGACCGCGATAGTCTCGGCGTTGACGGACGGCATGGGGCCGGCGAACTAGCCCTTCACCAGCTTGCGGCCGCGTTCGAACAGGTCGGCGGCATCGTCCACCAACTGGCGTCCGCGCTCGAACATGTCTTTACTGGCTTCCACAATATTGTTGCTGGACTCCGTCACTGCGTCCTTGCTTTGCTGCACCTTGTCGGCCAAAAACTGGCGCGTCTCCTTACCGCTCTTAGGCGCGTAGAGTATGGCGACTGCCGCGCCAATGAAGGCGCCGGTCAAAAACCAAGCCACGTTGTTGCCGAAATCAAAGCCCTCTTCCTCTTTATGATTCTGCTGTTCCTGGGACATTCTTGACGCCTCCGCGGGAGCCTCGCAAACCGGGGGCTCCCTCCACATTCTGCGATATCCTGAAGCTATGGCGCAAGATCCCGAAGAGGAGCAGGGCCTAACGGACGATTTCTTCGACACCTCGCATGAGCTCGACATGATCACCCTCTATCGCTCGCCCACGGTAGGTTCGGAAATCGAGGCCCACGTGATTCGCGGCATTCTCGATTCCCACGGCATTCCCTCCCTCATGTCGCGCGCCATGGGGAACCCGCAGCTGGGGTTCGAAGTCCAGGTGCATCGCCGGAATTTCCAGGAAGCCACGTGGTTGATCGAAGAAGCGAAAGCGGCTGGCCCGGCGGCGGCGATGGAAGCGGAAAGACAGTCGGAGGGCTGGTAATTGCCGGCCGGAAATCCCGGGTGAGGGGTGCGGAAGCTGCGATCTGCGACAATCCCTTAATTCAACCGCACCACCCGGGGGCCTCTGCTACAATACTTACCGTCCACGGATGGTGCGGGGGAAATACATTATTTCTATCCCGCCGATTCAGTTTTTGACTGGCTAGCTTGACGGGGTGCCAACCCAGGTTTTATGGACTTCGACCAGCTCCACACATTTCTCGAAATCGTCCGGCTGAAGAGCTTTTCCAAAGCCGCGCAGACCTGCTATCGCACGCAGCCGGCCATCAGCGCGCAAGTCCGGCAGCTGGAGCAGGAGCTGCGCGCGGAACTGTTCGAACGCTTCGGCAGCCGCATTTCGCTCACTACCGCGGGGCGCATTTTCGCGAACTATGCCGAGCAGATTCTGGAACTGCGAAAGCGGGCCCAGGATTCCATCGCCGAACTGGAGACCAATCCGCGCGGTGAATTGGTGATTGCCGCCAATGAAGCCACTTGCATTTATCTGCTGCCGAAAGTTTTCTCGGTGTACCAGAAACTCTTCCCGGCGGTGCAATTGCAGTTGGACCGCTCCTACGGTTCGCGCGTCGTGGATGCCGTCATGGAGAACACGGCCGACTTCGGCGTGACGCAACTGCCGGCCGAAGAGAAGCGTCTGCAGGTGGTGCCTTTTAACCGCGACGAAATCCGGCTCATCGTGCCCGCCGGCCACGCGCTGGCGCATTTCAAGAGCGTAAAGCCGGAGGATGTGGTGCATTGCGTTTTGCTGCTTCCCCGCCAGGGGAAGACTCGTGCGCGCCTGAACGCCTGGCTGGAGGGCGTGGAGGACGATCTGAGCGTTTCGATGGAATTGGATTCCACGGAAATGATGAAGCGGTTTGTCATGGCCGGCATGGGAGTGACTTTCCTTGCCGCTTCCAACTGCCGCGAGGAGATCGCAGCGGGAAAGCTGTACGCGCTGCCGCTTGCCCCCGAACCCATGTTCCGCAAGCTGGGACTGATCTATCGCAAGGACAAAGCTCTCTCCAAGGCGGCGCTGGCATTCATCCAGATCGTCATGGAGCACGTGGGCGACGAAGAAGGTAGCGATGGGAATCGGAAGCCGGAACCCAAGGTGGTGGCGCGATGAAGTGCCCGCAATGCCGCAAGGAAGTGCGCGCCGGGGCGGCAACCTGCCAGTACTGCGGCGCCAGCACAACCGCCGCATCGGGGGTTTTTCAGACCTCCACGGTTCTCATCTCGACGGAACGCGCGGACCGCGTCTATCGCTCGGTCGACGAGGTGCCGGTTCGCCTGCGTAATCGCCTCCTGAAGACTACCAACGGCGCCAATTCAGCCACCATCCTGATCGCCGACCGCAAAGGCCGCAAGGAAATCGATAAGGCCATGCGCAAAGTGCCCGCCTTAGCGCAGCGGCGTCTGATTCATTCGATGCTGAGCGGCGAGCCGTCGGTGGACCCGCTGGCATGGCTCACGCCGGCGCTCCGCAAATGGATCGCTGCGGTGGCCGCGCTGCTGGCCGTACTCCTGGCCGTGGCGGTTTTTGTATACAAAGGCTATCGTCCGTAAAACCGGCCTGGCACGTTAAAGAGGCACTTGCAAACTTCGCGGAAACCGCTTGCTTGCGCGCGCGGCTCATAATTCCTGCATTAGAACCAGCCCTTACTGAGCCGCGGCCGCAAGGAAGCGGTGCTTTTCACCGATTCAGCGGAATTCTGCAAGTACCTCTTGATGCTTGTCTGGAAGGGATTTCGGGCCCACTGGTATCGCTTCGGACTTCCGGCTTCCTGTTATTCTTGTGTTTCTATGATCGGAACCGCGGTGGTGTTTGGAGCCTCCGGCCAGTTGGGCATCGAATTAGTCCGCGAGCTGAGGAGCCGGGGCTATGCGGTCACAGGTTGGGGACGGCGTCAGGTGGACATCGCCGATTCCGCGGCGGTGGAGCGTGCGCTAGCCAACTCCGCCGCCGACGTGGTGTTCAACGCCGCCGCCTATAACCAGGTGGACGTAGCCGAAAAAGAGCCGCAGGCGGCATTTCTGGTAAACGGCCTGGCGGTGCGCAATCTGGCCGTAGCCTGCCGGCAGATCGACGCGCGGCTGGTGCATTTTTCGACCGACTACGTATTCGATGGGCGGGCGCGCCACCCCTACGCGGAAGACGATCCGACGCATCCGCTCAGCGCCTACGCGGTGTCCAAACTGGCCGGCGAACTGTACGCGCAGGCGTACCTGGATCGCGCGATCGTGGTGCGCACTTCCGGTGTCTTCGGCCCCGGCGGACTGTCTACGGCGCGGGGGAATTTTGTAGAGCTCATGTTCCGCCTGGCTGCCGGGCGGCAACCCATCCGCGTGGTGGAAGATCACGTAGCGTCGCCGACCTACGCGCCTCTGCTGGCTGCCCGTACCATAGACTTGGCCGACCGCGATCTCTCGGGCGTCTTCCACGTCGCCGGCGGCTATCCGATTTCATGGTTTCAATTCGCGCGATTGATTTTCGAACTGGCAGGCCTGGATCCGTTGCTACTTGCCACCAATGAGCGGGAATATCGCACGCCGGCTCAGCGGCCCAGATTCTCGGCGCTATCCAACGCGAAGATCGAGCGCATTGGACTTCCGCCGATGCCGCCCCTGCGTGAAACGCTGGCGATGTATCTGGCGGAACGCGCGCGCAAAAGCACAACCGGGACCGCTCTCTAACGGTCGCGGCTCGGTAACACATTGCGCTCACACGCCCACGAAAATTCGTGCGCTCCGAGCCGCGCGCGTGAGCAAGCGGTCCCGTGAGCGCCTACTCCACGCGTGCCGGTACGAACACGGTGCGAGGGGTGGCAGCGGCGCCGTCCAAGACCCACAGCGGACCGCTAGTCAGTTCCGTCAGGCGAAACAGATTGCCCATCGGCGCCAGGGTGGCCGGTGTGCATGCGCACCCGATGGCGATGCGGCTGGCGCCGGCCAGATTGAAAGCGGCGACCGATTGTGCCGTGGCGCAGGCCACGTACACCGTCTGCTTATCCTGCGAAAAAGCGACGCCGACGGGGCCCGCGAGGCCTTCGTCGGGTGCGGCCAGCAACTGCGTGCCGGCGGCCCCGGATGCATCCCGAATCAGAGTCAGGCCGGTGAGCGAATCCACCACCGCGGCATCGTGCCCGCCGGGGGCGAATGCCACCTGGGCACTGGATTGGGCAGGCGCCAATATGCGATTCTGGCCCTGCACGCTGAGCAATCGCGCCGAACCCTGGGCAATAGTCAGCACGTAGACGCCGTCATCGCTGAGGGCCAGCGACGGGTATGAAACATGATGCGAATGAGCGCCTGACATCGTGGCAATCGCGCCTTCGACCTTGACCGACCCCGCCAATATGGGCGCGTTCGGCAGACCTGTCAACACCCGCGCTGACCCGGCCGATATGAGGGCCACAGCAGTCCCCGAGGGGCTAAAGACTACTCGCTCCGGCGCTCCCGCGATGCCGCCGAGGCTCACTTCCGTGGGAGCGCCGCCACTGAGTAGGAACAGGTGCAGCGACTGGTCCGCGCCCACTACAATGGCCGAATCCTGATGCGGCGCAATATAAGCTGCCGCGATGTCGATGCCAAAATTCAGCGGATCGCCCAGCAGCGACGCGCCGGGCACACCCTGGATGGGCCGCATTACATGGCCGGAGTTGTCGAATACAAAACCCGCGATGGGGCCCGAGAGGCGCCCTTGCTGAGCCGGCAGCGAGCTGGAAGCTGCTAAAACCATGCCGCAAATGGGCCACACGATTTTCATAAGCTATTTCCTACCTATGACCTATTATGATAGTTGGCGGCCCGACTGTGCCGGTGCCCGGAGTAATAGTGGTACCAGCGGCGACCGCAGCATTGTTTCCGCCAGTGTGCGTAGCGGCATAGGCCGCGCCACCGGCCGCCGCGGCGGCGGCGATCACGATGATCACAATCGCCTTGGCAGAGAGACCGGCGGCCACACCGGCGCCGGCGCCTCCCGCCCCAGCCGCAGCTCCCACGGCGATCGATTGGCTGATGGTAGCGGTTGCGGTCAAGCCGTTGTAGCTCGCGGTCACTCCAATCTGGAATTGCCCTTGCACGCTGTTCAGGTGGATTCCGCGGGCCGACGCACGCCCTTGGGCATTGGTGATAACGGTGAGGCTATGGGCGCCGTCGGCAAAGGTTCCCCCCGCGCCGTGTTCGGGCAACAGAAAGATTACCGCGGCGCCCGCCACGGGCTTATGATTCTCGTCCTCTACCTGAACGATCGGCTCGCGCGCGGTTCGCTGGCGGATGTTATTGATGGCGCCGTCACCCTCGACGATTACCAAATTCAGCGTGTGCTCCGGCGCTTGTGCGAACATTGCCGGAACACAGGGTAGTGCGAGACACCCAGCCACCAGGAAACCAAGACCGCGCATCCGAATCCTCCGCGGCTTCCATTATGGCTGTTCACGCCGGGAAACTCAAACGCGTTTTTGAGGGAGGGTACTGGAATCGGACGGCTCCTTAATGCATCGCGGCCCCGCGGCCCCGCGATTGCGGCCGCTTCATTACGAACAAGAGCGGAAGCACCAGCAGGAACACGATGCCCATAGCCATAAAAGTGTCGACGAAAGAGAGCATCGACGCCTGCCGCTCGATAAGCCCCCAGGTGGCCACATAAGCCTGGCGGGCGGCCAGAAAACGATCGGACCCATGGGCCATCATGGCGCCCTGGAGTCCTCTCGTCATGGCGCTGGCCGCCGGGCTGAAGGGCGTAACGTGTGCGCCCAACTGGTTGGTGTGAAGCTGCTGCCGCCGGAACAGATAGGTGGTGGCGGCGGCGATTCCGAAACTGCCTCCCAGGTTCCGCATGAGGTTGAACATACTGGTGGCATTGCCCATCTCTTCTTTGGGAATCGGGTCCATGGTGGCAGTTGTCAGCGGCACGAAGAGCATCGCCAGCGCGGCGCCCTGGATGAATTGCGGCCAGAAAATGTCCCAGTACCCGGCCTCCAGACTGAGACGCGAGAGCGCATACAGAGACCAGGCGGCCACCGTCAGCCCAATCGCCAGCACCTTACGCGGGTCGAACCTGTTGAGCACGGTCCCCACCACCGGCATCATGAGGAACGAACCCAATCCGCGGGGCGCCATGGCGATGCCGGCACTCAAGGCCGGATAGCCCAGCAGAGTCTGCAGGAAGATCGGCACCAGCAGCAAGCTACCGTAGAGCACAAAACCCAACACTGTCATCAGAAAAACGCCGGCGGCGTAAGTTCGTTTCTTGAAAACCCGCAGTTGGACCACGGGGTCGGTTGCCTTCAATTCGCGGATTACAAATGCCACTAGCGCAATCACGGACAAGATCGCAGCGATGGTAATCCAGTTGGAGGTGAACCAGTCATCCTCCTGCCCTTTGTCGAGCACAATCTGCAGCGCCGCCACGCCCAGCGCCAGGAAGCCGATACCCCAGTAGTCAATGCCGCGGTTCGATCGCTTGATGTACGGTGGGTCGAAAATGAACCACCGGGTCATCAGAACCGAAGCCAATCCGACCGGTAAGTTGATGTAGAAGACCCAGCGCCAGCTGTAATTGTCTGTGAGCCAGCCGCCGATGACCGGACCGAGCATAGGGGCGACCACGATTCCTAATCCCCAGAAAGCCATGGCTTTACCGCGATCCTGCGGCGGAAACGCTTCCAGCATGACCGCCTGGGATAGCGGCTGCAGCGCACCGCCCGTGGCTCCCTGGATGATGCGGAAAACGATCAGCATGGACAGATTCGGCGCCAATCCGCAGAGAAAGCTGGCCGCCGTGAACCCGCATACCGCTCCCAGCAGCATTCTCTTGCGCCCGAAGAAGTTCGCCAGCCATCCTGTCATCGGAAGAACGATGGCGTTGGCTACCAGATAAGAGGTGAGCGCCCAGGAAGCTTCGTCGACACTGGCCGAAAGACTCCCGGCGATATGTGGCAGCGAGACGTTAACTACCGTGGTATCAAGAACCTCCATGAATGTGGCGAACATTACGGCAACCGCCACGATCCAGGGGTTTACATAGGGGTGTTGATTTTCCTGTGCCGACAGCCTGAGTTCCCTCTCAGACTATGATGCAACAATTGGCTTTTCCGACGCTTGTGGGTTCCGCCAACAGCCCTAATGAGTCCCCCCGGTGGACAACGCAGCGGCGCTAACTGGCCAAAAGATAGAACGATAGTAGGCCTTCTAGTACCTTCTGCAGGCTTGCGCAGTACCCCGTCTAGTTGGCATTATCGAAGTGTTACAAGGAGGGCACAGGGCACTATGACATTCTTGAGAGATTTTTTCGCCAACGAGCAAGGTCAGGATTTGATCGAGTACACGCTTCTGATGGCATTCGTCGCACTCGCGTCGGCCGGACTTTTTCTAGGGGCCGGCGGCAGTGTCAAGGGCATTTGGGTCACCACCAACAACCAACTCACCCAGGCTAACGCCAAGGCGTCGTAACTGGTTCGGATTCATTGCGTCGTCGTACGGCAAACGTCCGATTGACAACAGCCGCTAACTACCCGCCTGCGCGGTTGACTCTCCTTTTGGCAGGGTGCTACCCTGAACGTCTAAAAAGCTCGGGTTCTCGTTTTCCGAAATTTAAGACATCATGGATGCCACTCTGCGTGCGTTAGGCGAAATACTGCTGAATGCGGTGCCGACGTTTCTGCTGGTAGTGTTTCTGCATTTCTACCTGAAAAAAGTCTTCTTCCAGCCCATGGAGAAGGTGCTGCGGCAACGGTTCGAAGCCACCGAAGGCGCCCGAAAACTGGCCGATCAGTCCCTGGCACGGGCTTCCGCGCGCGTGGCCGAATACGAAGCCGCCATCCGCGCGGCGCGATCGGAAATTTACCAGGCTCAAGAAGAATTTTATAAGGAGTTTCAGGATCGGCAGGCAGCGCAAATCGCGGCCGCGCGGCAGAGTGCGGAAGCGGGAGTACGCGAGGCGAAGACCCAACTGGCGATCGAGGTAGAAGCAGCCAAAGCGACCCTGGAGCAGGCAAGCCAGTCAATGGCCGATGAGATCGCGGATTCCATGCTGAAAGGAACCGCTGCATGAGGCGCGCCGGCCGCTTCGTTGTGCTGCTCTGCCTGGCCGCCGTGTTGGCATTCGCCGAAGGAAAACAGGGCGGCGACGAAAACCTGCAGATGTGGAAGTGGGCCAACTTCCTGGTGCTGGCGGGGGCGCTGGGATACTTGATGGTAAAGTCCCTCCCGCCGTTCTTCGTCTCCCGCACCGCGGCGATCACCAAAGATATGGTGGAGTCCCAGAAGATCCGCCAGGACGCCGATGAGCGGGCCGCCGATGTGGAACGCCGGCTGGCCGCCATCGAAACCGAGATTGCCGCTCTGCACGCCGAGTCGCGGGAAGAAACCAACGCTGAGGCGGGCCGCCTGGCCGAACACACCGCCGCCGAAATCGCCAGAATCCAGCGACAGGCGGAGCGCGAAATTTCCGACGCCGGAAAAACCGCACAAAAGGAATTGCGGCGCTTTGGCGCAGAGCTGGCGATCGACTTCGCCGCGCAGAAAATCCGCGCCCGCATGACATCCGCCACGGAGGACCGCCTGGTCCGCGGTTTTGTGCGCGATCTGAAATGACACTGTCTGCCGTAGCCACGCGATATGCCCACGCGCTCGCCGACGTGGTAACCGCCAGCAATTCCCCGCTTCGCGCCGACGACGCCATCGCGCAATTACGCGCTTTCGAAGCGGTGCTGCGATCCTCCCCGGCTTTGCTAAACGCGCTTACAACTCCGGCCGTCCCGGTCGCCCGTAAACGGGCCGTGATCGGGCGGATCGGTTACGTGCTGGAACTGGCACAGATTACCCGCAACTTCCTGTATGTTCTGGTGGACCATCGCCGTATCACGTCGCTCTCGCCAATCATTAACAGCCTGGAATTGGTAGCGGAAGAGCGCCAGGGTTTTGGACGCGCGGAAGTGAGTTCAGCCGCCGAACTGGGCGAAGACCAGAAAACGGCATTGCGAAGCGTATTGGAACAAGTTTCGGGCAAACGCCTCCGCGCCAGGTATGCGGTGGATAACGGGCTGATCGGCGGTGTAGTGGCGCGCATCGGATCGACGGTCTACGACGGATCGGTGCGCGGGCGATTGGAATCGTTGCGGCACCGCATGCGCGCGGACAGCTGATCGGAAGGAAATATGGCTCAAATTCGAGCGGACGAAATTACCAAGATTCTCCGCCAGGAGATCGAGAACTACGAGCGGGCGATCGACGTCAGCGAGGTCGGCTCGGTAATCTCCGTAGGCGACGGTATCGCCAGAATCCATGGCCTCGAAAAGGTAATGGCCGGAGAACTCATCGAGTTCCCCCACGATGTCGCGGGCATCGCCATGAACCTGGAAGAGGATCAGGTGGGCGCCGTGCTGCTGGGCGATTTCGCGGAGATCAAAGAGGGCGACGAGGTCAAGCGCACCGGCCGCATCATGTCGGTTCCGGTGGGCGATGCGCTGATCGGCCGCGTGGTGAACGCGCTGGGAGTGCCCATCGACGGCAAGGGCCCGATTCATACCACGGAATTCAATCCCGTGGAACGGCTGGCGCCGGGTGTGGTGGCGCGGCAGCCCGTGAAAGAGCCCATGCAGACGGGCATCAAGGCTATCGACGCCATGATTCCCATCGGCCGCGGGCAGCGCGAATTGATCATCGGCGACCGCCAGACCGGTAAGACCGCCATCGCGCTCGATGCCATCATCAATCAGAAGGGCGGCGACATGATCTGCATCTATGTCGCCATCGGCCAGAAGCGCTCCACGGTAGCCCAGGTGGTGAAGACGCTGCAGGATCATGGCGCCATGGCTTACACAATCGTGGTCTCGGCGTCGGCTTCCGACCCGGCGCCCATGCAATACATCGCGCCCTTCGCGGGATGCGCCATCGGCGAATTTTTCCGCGACCGCGGCAAGCACGCTCTGTGCGTTTACGACGATCTATCCAAGCACGCCGCGGCGTATCGCGAGATCTCGCTGCTGCTGCGCCGGCCGCCCGGCCGCGAAGCCTTCCCCGGCGACGTTTTCTACTTGCACAGCCGCCTGCTGGAGCGCGCCGCCAAACTGAATAAAGAACACGGCGCCGGCTCACTCACCGCGCTGCCGTTTATCGAAACGCAGGCGGGCGACGTTTCGGCGTATATTCCGACCAACGTCATTTCGATTACCGACGGGCAGATCTTCCTCGAGTCCGACCTGTTCAACTCCAACGTACGTCCGGCCATCAACGTAGGTATCTCGGTGAGCCGCGTGGGCGGCAACGCGCAGACCAAGGCCATGAAGTCGATCGCTGGCGGACTACGGCTCGACCTGGCACAGTACCGCGCGCTGGCTGCCTTCGCGCAGTTCGGATCCGACCTCGACAAAGCATCGCTCGACCAGCTCAATCGCGGCAAACACCTGGTGGAAATCCTGAAGCAGGGGCAGTATCAGCCGCTGCCGCTCGAAAAACAGATCGTGATCATCTTTGCGGGCACCAAGGGCCATCTCGACGACCTGCCGGTGGAGGTTTGCCGCAAGTTCGAAGCGGGGCTGTACGAGTTCATCGACAACGCGCATCCGGGCCTGTGGGAAGAAATTCGCACCAAGAAGGCGCTCGACGATGCGTTAACCGACAAGGTGACGTCGGCCATCAAGGAGTTCAAAGCCGACTTCACCAAAGGAAAGCCCGCGGAGAAAAAGTAACCGCCCATGCCCAGCCTGATCGATATCCGGCGGCGTATCCGTTCGGTCAAGAACACGCAGCAGATCACCAAGGCCATGAAGATGGTCTCGGCTGCCAAGCTGCGGCGCGCGCAGGATCGCGTGATTGCCGCGCGGCCCTACGGCTCGATGCTGCGCACCATGCTGGGCAACGTGGCCTCGGCGGTGGCCGGCGATGAGAATGCCGGCAAGAATCCGCTGTTGGCGCAGCGGCCCGAGCAGCGAATTCTGCTGGTGCTGGTGACCAGCGACAAGGGCCTCGCCGGGGCGTTCAACACCAACCTCATCAAGGCCGCACAGCGCTTTAGCGCCGAGCATAAAGACGCGTCGGTGCAGATGGTGCTCATCGGGCGCAAGGGCCGCGATTTCTTTCGCAAGCGCGGCGCCAAGGTGGTGAGCGATCACATCAATATGGCCAGCAAGCTAGTCTATGCCGACGTGGCAGCCATCGCCGGCAAGGCCATGGAACTGTATGGCAATGAAGAGATCGACGCGGTCTACGTGATCTACAACGAGTTCAAGAGCGTGGCGACGCAGAACCTGGTTAGCAAACGCGTTCTGCCCATCCAGCTTCCCGAGCAGACGAACCCGCCGGACTATATCTTCGAGCAATCGCCGATGGAAATGCTCCATGCGTTGTTGCCGCGCTACGTGGAGACGGAATTCTACCGCTCGCTGGCGGAATCGACCGCCGCCGAACATGCGGCCCGCATGACGGCCATGGAAGCGGCGACTTCCAACGCCGGCGAGATGATCGACAAGCTCACGCTGTATATGAACCGCGTGCGCCAGGCCAGCATCACCAAGGAAATTATCGAAGTGGTCAGCGGCGCCGCAGCCGCCGAGTAAATTGAGGATGGAAATGGAAGCAACCAACCAAATCGTGACCGGGCGGGTGGTCCAGGTGGCCGGACCGGCCGTGGACTGTGAGTTCCCCGAGGGAAAGATCCCGATCATCTACACGGCGATCCGGATCACCAGCGAAGGATTTACGGTGCCCGCGCCCATCGATATCATTTGCGAAGTGCAGCAGCACATCGGCGAGGGCCGCGTGCGCACCATCGCGCTGCAGCCCACCGAAGGCCTGGTGCGCGGCATGAAAGCCATCAGTCTGGGCCATCCGGTAATGGTGCCGGTGGGGCCGGAAACGCTGGGGCGCGTGCTCAATGTGATCGGCCAGCCGGTGGATGAAATGGGCCCGGTGAATGCGAAGCTGCATTACCCGATTCATCGCCCATCGCCGTCGTTCGAGGACCAGGCCACCACTCTCGAAATGTTCGAGACGGGCATCAAGGTCATCGATCTGCTCGAGCCCTATTTGCGCGGCGGCAAGATCGGGCTGTTCGGCGGCGCCGGGGTGGGTAAGACGGTCATCATTCAGGAACTGATCAACAACCTCGCTCAGAAGCATGGCGGCGTTTCGGTATTCGCCGGCGTGGGTGAACGCACCCGCGAAGGCAACGACCTTTGGCTGGAGTTTCAGGAATCGGGTGTCATCGACCCGCACGACTATAAGAAGTCCAAGTGCGCGCTGATCTATGGGCAGATGACCGAGCCGCCCGGGGCGCGTCTGCGCGTCGGACTCACGGGTCTCACGGTGGCCGAATATTTCCGCGACGAAGAAGGGCAGGACGTGCTGCTCTTCATCGATAATATTTTCCGTTTCACGCAAGCCGGCTCGGAAGTGTCGGCGCTGCTGGGACGCATGCCGTCCGCGGTGGGATACCAGCCCAACCTGGCCACCGAAATGGGCGAATTGCAGGAGCGCATCACGTCGACCAAGAAGGGCTCGATCACTTCGGTGCAGGCGATCTATGTGCCGGCCGACGACTATACCGATCCCGCCCCGGCCACGGCGTTCGCGCACCTCGACGCCACCACCAACCTCTCGCGCGATATCGCCGCGCTAGGCATCTATCCGGCGGTCGACCCGCTGGCATCCACCAGCCGCATTCTCGATCCGCTGATTCTGGGCGAGGATCACTACGGCACGGCGCAGTCGGTGAAGGGAATTCTTCAGCGGTACAAAGATCTGCAGGACATCATCGCTATTCTCGGCATCGACGAACTTTCCGATGAAGACAAGCTGACGGTGGCGCGCGCCCGCAAGATCCAGAAATTCCTGTCGCAGCCGTT
>Ga0182016_10002394_pt1 | contig 22131 bp, 22 predicted proteins | sample 712S2MmetaG_FD_120491 | JGI IMG/M metagenome (GOLD analysis project Ga0182016, IMG submission 120491) | Permafrost microbial communities from Stordalen Mire, Sweden - 712S2M metaG | ecosystem: Environmental > Terrestrial > Soil > Wetlands > Permafrost | place: Sweden: Stordalen | collected... | reverse complement strand
GTGGCCCGTTGTTCCACTCCGTTGAGGGTCGCGTTGCTCCGGGCCTCGGCAACGGCGTGCCGGTTCTCCTCGATGCCGAATACCGTCGCTCCCAAGCGTGCGAAGAACAGCGCAAACGTGCCGACGCCGCAATAGAGATCCACGACGTTGAGCGGACGGTGGAGCAGCGGCGCGAGGTGCGCGAAGATTTTCTCGACCGCCTCGGTATTGACTTGAAAGAACGAGGCGCTCGAAACGCGGTAGTCCGCCTCGCCGATGCGCTCGGTCAGCGCGTCCTCGCCGAACGCTACGCGCTGTTTGCGTCCGAGAATCGCGTTTTCTCCGGTTGGGTCGTACGAGTTGCCGATGCCGCGAACGCCGGGAATCTTCTCCGCGAGCGGACCCGCGATCTCGGCCAGTTCGGACAGCGGTTTGCGGCTCGCGAACGTCAACACGACCTCGCCCGTTCGCGACGAGGCGCGCGCGACGACGTGCCGCGCGTCGCGCAGCACCGGTGAAGCGCCGATGGCCGCGTCGAGCGGCGGAATGCAGCGGCCAAGCTCCGGCATCACGACCGGACAGTCGTGGATGGGCACGACGCCGTGCGAACGCTGCCGGTAAAAGCCCAGGTTCGATCCGTCCCCGGCAGCGTTCACGACGAGCGACATCTTGTTGCGGTAGGCGCGCGTGCGCTCCATCCCGATCGCGAGCGCGGGTTCGAAAGCGGCAAATCCGCCGATTCGCTGCAGCGCGCCGCGCACCACGCCGGTTTTCCAGGCGAGCTGCGCTCCGTAGGCGAGATGTTGCAATTGGCAGCCGCCGCACTTTCCGAACACCGCGCAGAACGGATCGGTGCGATCCGGAGAGACGTCCAGCAGTTCGCAAAGTGCGCCAACCGCGTACTTCGGCTTCACGCTGGTGATGCGAACGCGGGCGCGTTCGCCAGGAAGCGGTCCGGCGCAAAAAACGACCGCGGTACCCGCTCGGCCGACGGCCTGGCCGTTGGCGAGCAGATCCGAAAACGAAACCTCGAGCTCTTGGCCCGAAGCGAGCCGGTCGGGACTAGGCGCTGTGCCTTTGATCGTCAAGCGTCTTGAGGAGCAGGTTCGCCTCGTCGATCAATTGCTGGATCCGGCGGCTGGTCGGATCGGCAGCACGATTGCGGCTGCGGCCGACGATCGCTCGCACGACCGTGTAGGCGACCGCTGCGGCCAACCCGCCGACGCCGATCCACATCAACGTGCGCGCGATGACGTCGTCGCCGCCGGCGAACGCGTCCTGCGAAGGATTCTGGTCGGAGTTCGACACGTGGTTCTCTTTCTTGCAGCAGCCCTGGTTGGGTGGATATATCGTTTCGCGCTAGGCGGGTTGCAATCTTGTGCGGAAAAGAGGAAACCTCGCCATGCTCTCAACCGAACGCGACATCCGGGCAGAAAGGCAATCGTTCCGGATCGCTCTCGTCGCGTCCGCCTTACTCCATCTGCTCTTCCTGCCGCCGGCCCTCTGGTTCTTCGCTTCGCACCTCGCGCAGCCGCCGTCCGTCCGCACGCCGCGGGACGTCTTGGCGTTGTCCACGTCCATCCAGATCGAGCCGCGCGTCGTTCCCAACGCCCCAACCCAGCCCCACCGGCAAACGCAGGCCACGCAGCGACCCGCGCAGCCGCTCCAGCCACAGCGAGCGTCTGCGCCTGCGCCGCGGCCCGAGCCACGTCCCGTGCCACGGCACGAGATCGCCAGAGTCGTTCCTTCGGCGGCCCCGCAAGCGACCGGCACTCCCCAGCGGGGAGGCCAACCGACGACGCTCTCGCAGCGCCTGGCCGCCGAACAAGCGGCCTTCGCGCGCGAGGTCGCCCGTCTGCACGAACAATCGAAACCGCTTGCGATGACGACGGCCGCACCCTCGCCGGCGGCGCCCCGGCATTACGCCATGGACCTCAATGGGTCGCAGCGTACCGAGGACGGAAACGGCGTCGTAACGCCGATCCGCGAGTGGGAGGTCAATGGGCTGCATTGCTATTACGGCCACTTAGCCTACCAAGTCGCCGACGGCGGGCGCGAGGACGAAGACATTCCGTGGCCGTTCTGTTATCCGGCTAACAACGACCAGATGGCGATGAGCCCACACCTGATTCCCGTCCCGACGCCGGTGCCGGGTTACGTCTTGCCGCCAAGCAGCGCGATCGGCCCGGTCCTCAAACGCGTCTACGACATCTGGCTATCGCTGCATCACTAAAGCGCGGATTACTTGCAGCCTCCGTAGATCATGGCGATATCGGCGGTGTATCGCCGCCCCGTTTTAACGAGCCGCCGAACGGCGGCTCGGAGCGGCCGAGTGGCCGCTCGGGGGTGAATGGGGGGCCAAGCCGCCCCATTTTTAATGAAAGTTCCGTGCGTGGATGGCGTTGCCGATGCCGCTGCCGTTGAAGGGCCAGACGTGGCGGGCGATGACGTCGATGCACCCGTCTTCTTTTTGGATCTTGCCTTCGATAATCAGCATCGAGGCCGAGCGAATGGTGCGGCGGTAGCGTTCGTAGATATCGGGCCGGACGATCACGTTCACCAGCCCGGTTTCGTCCTCGAGGGTTAAGAACACGAAGCCCTTAGCGGTTCCCGGGCGCTGACGCGTGATCACGAGGCCGCCGACGCGGCAGATGAGATTCTGCGGCGCGCGCGCCAAAGCGGACGCCGGAATGACTTGCCGCTTGTCCAGCGTGGCGCGGAAGTGCTGCATCACTTGGCCGTCCGGCGTGATGCCGGTCGCCCAGAGGTCGAAGGCCGTTTTCGTGCGCGAGGTGATCGGCTTAAAGCGAGCGTCGGGTTCTTCGACGTCCATGACCTTGCCGAGCTCGCCGCGGGCTTCGCGCTCGTCGAGCGCGCGCAGCGCCCACATGGCTTCGCGGCGATTGGCGTGCCACGGCGCGAAGGCACCGGCCACGCCCAAACTTTCCAACGCTTCGCGCTGCAGCTGCGTGCGTTGGGCGAAATCCAAAATGTCGCGGAACGGCGCCCCCTTCAAGGCCGCTTCCAACCGTTCGCGCTGCGCGTCTCCGAGATCGCGAACGAGATGGAAGCCCAGGCGCAACGCGCCGCCGGCGTCCACGCTCGACCAGTATTCGCTGGCGTTGACTTCGATCGGCTTGACGACGACGCCGTGCCGCCGCGCGTCGTTCACGAGTACTTCGGTGGAGTAAAAGCCCATCGGCTGCACGTTGAGAATCGCCGCGGCGAAGATCGCAGGATAGTGGCATTTCACGTACGACGACGCGTAGGCCAGCAACGCGAAGCTCGCCGCGTGCGACTCTGGGAAGCCGTAGTCGGCAAACCCCTCGAGCATGTGAAAGAGCTGCTCGGCCGCCTCGCGATCGATGCCGTTGGTCACCATGCCCTCCACGAGCCGGGCGTGGATCGCTTCCATGCGTTCGCGCGAACGTTTGTGCCCCATCGCGCGGCGCAAGCGATCGGCCTCGCCGGGCGTGAACCCGGCCGCTTCGATCGCCATGCGCATGCCCTGCTCCTGAAAGAGCGGCACGCCCAGCGTGCGCTCCAGGACCGGCTTGAGCTTGGGATGCGGATAGACCACCGCCTCGCGTCCGGCCCGGCGCCGTAAAAACGGATGGACCATCTGTCCTTGAATCGGACCCGGACGGATGATCGCGATCTGAATCACGATGTCGTAAAAGCACGCCGGCTTCATGCGCGGCAGCATGGACTGCTGCGCGCGCGATTCGATTTGGAAGACGCCGACGGTATCCGCGCGCTGGATCATCGCGTACGTCGCCGGATCGTCCGCCGGGATGGTATGCAACGCGAGCCCCGCGGCTCCGCCGGGCACGGGAGCGCGCACGCGGGCGTGGATCTGGAAGGCTTCCTGAAGGAGTGCGAGCATGCCCAAGCCCAGCAGATCGATCTTGATCAGGCCGAGCTCTTGCAAATCGTCTTTGTCCCACTGGATGATGGTGCGGTCGCGCATCGTCGCCCACTCGACCGGGGCGACGCGCACGAGCGGGTCGCGCGTGAGCACCATGCCGCCCGAATGGATGCCCATGTGGCGCGGGAAGCCGTCGATCTTCTTGCAGTAGTCGTAGAGACGCCGTTTGGCCGGTTCGGCCGGCTTGCTCTCGTCCGCGACGCCGGTCGCGCCGGCCAGCGATTCGCTCGCGTCGAACTCGCGCGCCAGCCTCTCGGTTTCTTCCAGCGAAAAGCCGACCGCTTTTGCCACGTCGCGCAACGCCGATCGCATGCGATAGGTAATGACCTCGGCCGTCATGGCCGCGTTGGTGCGCCCGTAGCGCTCGTACACGTACTGAATGACCTTTTCGCGGTCGCGATGCGCGAAGTCGATGTCGATGTCGGGAATCTCTTGCCGTTCCTCGGACATGAAACGTTCGAAAAGCAAGCCCATCCCGATCGGATCCACGGCCGTGATGCCGAGCGTGTAACAGACCGCCGAATTGGCCGCCGATCCCCGGCCTTGGCAGAGCACGTCGAGCTCGCGCGCCGCGCGCACGATGTCCCAGACGATTAGGAAGTAGCCGGCCAGGTCCATCTTGGCGATGATTCCCAGTTCGTACTCGAGTTGCCGCTCCGCGCGCGATTCGATCGGCGCTCCGTACCGCTCGATCGCGCCGGCGTAGACGAGTTCGCGCAACCGCTGCTGCGGCGTCTGACCGTCGCCCACCGGAAAGAGCGGAAACTGTCCCGTGATGCGCTCGAGCCGGAAGCGGCAACGGCTCGCGATCTCCAGCGTTGCTTCGATCGCGTCGCGCTGCCCGGCGAACAGCCGGCGCATCGCACGGGGATCCTTGAGATAGTATTCGGCGTTGGGCCGCAGCAGACGGGCCGCGCGAGCCGCGTCGAGGTTGGTGCCCTCTTTGATGCAAAAGAGCACGTCGGCGAGCGTCGCATCTTCCTTGCACGCGTAGAAGACGCCGCCGGTCGCCACGCACGGCAAGCGCAGACGCGCGGCGAGTTCGCGAAGGCGTCCGTTGCGCAAAGATTCGTCGGGCGTGAGATGCTGCTGGAGTTCGATCCAAAAGCGACCGGCAAAGATCGCCTGCAGCCGGCGCGCTTCTTCTTCGGCCGCGCTGAGGTCGTCGCGTTCGAGCGCGCGTTCGATCCGGCCGAAGGGGCCGCCGGACAGCGCCGTCAGCCCCTCGTTACACCGCTCGAGATCCTCGATCCGCAGACGAGCGTCGCCCTTGCTTCCGCGCATCTGCGCCGTTGAAATCGCTTCGCACAGATTGGCGTAGCCGCGCGCGTCTTCGACGAGCAGCACGATCCGCGCCCCGTCTTCGAACGTGAGCTCGCTGCCGACGATCGCCGCGAGACCGTGCGAGCGGGCGCGCGTTGAAAAGCGAACCGAGCCGTAGAGACCGTCGCGATCGGTGAGCGCGAGCGCCGCCAAGCCGATCTCCGACGCGCGATCGGCCAGATCTTCCGGATGCGATGCGCCGGAGAGAAAGGTGAAGTTCGAATACGCATGCAGTTCGGCGTAACCCGCGGACGCATCAATCGTAGGCACCGCGCACGTACCAGCGCTCGCCTTGGCGGAAAATCCGGTAGAGGCCGCCGTCTTCGAGCAGCACGTCGTACTCGTCCCGCGCCACCTGCGCGCCGAACCAGCCTTCCTCGATGCGCCAGGGGCCGATGCATTCGAGCACGTTGCGCGCCGGCGTACCGATCGCAGCCGGCTGGCCAGCGCGCACGCTCACCTGGATCTCGCGCACGTGGAGCAAACGCAGTTGCGGAACGGCTTGCGCGCTCAGCGCGCTAAAGGCCGGAGCTTCCGCCTTCGCCCCATGCGCCCGCGCTGGTGCGGAGAAGCGATCGTAGCCGAAGCGTTCCTCCAGCGGATGCGCGGGCACGATGCGGGCGCGCCGGGCCGGCTCTCCGAGCGAAGCCTCCAGCCGAGCCAACGCGAGGCCGACCGCTTGCGCGTCCACGTCGTCTTCGGCAAAGAGCGTGAGCCGCTCGCCGCCTTCTTCCAAACGAGCGGCCTGAAGACGCAGTCCGACGATCGCCGCTTGGAACGTGCGGCCTTCCAGCGTCGCGCGCAAGACGTCGAAGATCCCGCGTTCGTCGGCGGTGGGCGTCGCGAGTGGCACGTCGATCTGCGCGCGACCCGCGTCTTCCAATTCGATCTCGAGTTGCAAGGCGCCACAGCGCTTACCGGAGCGTTCGAGGTCGTCGCACAGGCGCGCGAGCAGCGCGCGCAAGGCAAAAAACACCTGGGTCTCGTCTTCGATCCGTCCCTCGCCGAAGATCGAGGCCTCGATGGCGACGCCGCGGGCGCGGGGCCGGAAGGGCGTCCGGTCGATGCCGCGCGCATGCTCGTGCCAGCGCGCCGATTCGATGCCGAAGCGGCGCACGAACGGACCGTACGGCAGCTTCGCTAAATCGCCGAGTTTTGCAACCCCGAGCAAACGGAGCCGCTCGATCGTCTTGGGATCGATCTCGAGCAGCGAGAGCGGCAACGGCGCGACGAAACGCGCTTCGTCACCGGCGGGGCATACGCGGCCGCCGGCAACGCCGGAGGCCGCGAACGCAACGAACGCATTGCTCGCACAGCCGATGCGCGGATCGGGCAGATGTTGAGCCAGCTCGCTCGCATGCGCCATCCAGCCTGCCGGATCGCCGGCGATCCCGCGCATGTCGAGATAGACCAGGCCCGGACCGCGATCGTCCACGAGTGGCGACATCGCGTCGAGCTCGTCGAGAAAATCTTCCCACGCGGCGTGCGCCGCTTCGGGAACGAGACGATACTGCGGAATCGCGATGCAGACCAGCATGCCTAAACGACGGCTCGCTCCATCGCGGGCGCAAGCCCCCGGCGCTCGACGGCGCGCTCTCTGAGCGTTACCTCACCGGCGATTTCCAGAGCGCGCACCGATGCGCGCGTGCCCGGTACGAGATATTTGTGTTTGCACAGTTCGACGCGCACGTCGTAACCGGCAAAGTTGCACCACGGGCCGCGCGATCCGCACAGCAGCAGCCGCTCGAGCGTGCACCGCAAGCGTACCGTCGCGGCAAACGTGAGCTCGGCCGTTGCCGCTCCGCCGGCGACGACCGCAACCAGCGTTCCGGAACGGTGCGCGAGCCCCGCCAGACGCGCCCAGACCGGTGCGCGCAGCGCCAGAGCCGGCATGACGAGCGTTCCACAGACGCGCGAACGCAAGAGGAGATCGACGGCGCGCGCCCCCGACAGCGGCGTCGCCGCCGGGACGATCAACAGCCGGTCGAGACGGACGCCGGCCTGCACCAAGCCGGGCGGATAGAGTTCGCCGTCGTCGAGCACGGCCGCCATCCCGCGACAGGTGGCTTGAGCCAGCAGCCGTGCGGCGATGCTGCGGCGTCCGAGATCGCCTTCCAGCACGGCCAGAATGCCCCGCGGAAAGCCTCCCCCAAGCAGTTCGTCGAGGGCCTGAACTCCGGTGGCTACGAGGGGTTCGGTGTGGACCCGTGGCGCCGAACGCCCGCCCTGCATCGCCGCCTTGAGGGCGGCGAAGGCCTCGCGGCGCGAGGCCGGTGCAGCCGGGGTAGCGGGCAAGAACGGCGCCATGGGAGACTCATGCTAATCGAACACTTGTTCGATGTCAAGGTCGCTCCAGTTTGAAAACGGGGCGGCTTGGCCCCCCGTTCACCCCCGAGCGGCCACTCGGCCGCTCACGGGGGCTTGGCCCCCCGTTCACCCCCGATTTTTAGGCGCTTTACGGGCTGGGCGAGGGGGCCGGGGTGGCGTGGGCGCTGCACAGGGCCGCGACCTGGATAACGACTTTCGCGGCGGTCTGTTCGCGCTCGGCGGTTTGCGCCTGCGTCCACTTCAGACCCTCGGCAAGACGGGTGACCGGATTGTAGCCCAGGGTGAGCCCGGGAATCGTCGCGGGATTGATCACGTACGGATCGGCCGGCAGACCGGCCTGAAGGGGATCCGAAAGCAGCGGGTTGGCGGTGGGAGGCGTGGTGCCCTTATTGGTCATATCGGGCGCGCTCATCTGCGCGAGCATGCCCTCGTCGGCGTGCTGAAGGTCGCCCATTTGCTGCGTCGCCACGAAACCGTTGATGATGTCGAGCGAGAGATTCTGCGACGCCCACGCTTGGAGCAGCTTGTCGCGAATCGCGAGCAGCGTTTGGTCGTCCGGATTGCGCGCGGCGGCCGGAAAGAGTTCGGGATCGTTGAGCGCCTGTTGGATCGCGATCGAATTGTTTGCCAGCGGGCTCACCAGATTTTCCATGCGCAGCAGCGCGATGTTGCGAGCCGCATCGCTCTTATCCCCGTTGGCCGTATTGTATTGAGCGAAGAGCGGGACGCCTTTGGCGATGTTTTCGTCGTTCTGCGTCATCATGCCGATGGCGGGCCCGATGTGCGTGCGCAGCGCCGAGCAGACGCGACGGCTCACGGTGCGCGCGATCACGGGAAGCGGCGAACTCGACGCAGCCGCGCCCGGCGTGGCTTGTGAAAGCGAGGGAGCGGTCGCACCAAGCGTTAGGACGATTGCGGCCGCGAGCGACGGCACGGCGTACTTCTTCACGGAATTCATACTACGCTATGAACGTCCCGGGCGGCCTGCTTGTTACGTCGTTAGTCCTTGAGGAGCCGGTTGAGCGCCAGGACGAAGATCCGGCGCTCGCCGAGGTGAGCGACGCCGCGGACCTCGTTGGAAGCCGCGCCGGCCCACATGGCCGGAACGCTCTCGATGGAGCTTTTCGGCACGGTCACGACCTCGGAGACCTCGTCGGTGACGATTGCGGCGAGCTCGCCGCGAACGCTGCCGACGACCACGCGCGCCCCCTTGGCCGGCGCCGGGTGCGGCACTCCCAGACGTTCGCGCAGATCGAAGACCGGCATCAGACGCCCGCGCAGCGCCGTGAATCCGATGATGCCGCCGGCCGCGCCGGGGATGCTGCGAAGTTCGCCGACTCGCGCGATCTCGCGCATCTCGGCAACGGGGATTCCGTATTCGTAGCTGCCGACGCGAAAGACGAGCAGCGGCTCGGCTTTACTCACGCCGCTTTTGCGCGGCCGTTACGAGCGCGAGCGGGTCCAACACCAAGGCGATCGAACCGTCGCCGAGGACCGCGGCGCCCGCGACGCCGTCGACCGGTCCGACCAATCGTCCGAGCGGCCGGACCGCGATCTGCCGCTCGCCTTCGATGCGTTCTACGGCCAGCGCGGCTTTGCGTCCGTGCACGTCAACGTTCACGACGAAGGCGTCCGCGACCGCGCCCGCGCGTGCGAGTTGCAAGAAGTCGGCGACGCGCAAGAGCGGGAACGTTTCGTCGCGTTCGGCGATGCGGTGCGTCCGCACGACCGTGTCGAACGGAACCGCGAAGACGTCTCCCGCGACGCGCACGAGAACGCAGCGCAAGAGCGCGGCCGGAAGCGGAAGCCGGGCGGTCGCGTAAAGCCCGCGTCCCGGAATCGTATCCACGGTCAACGTGCCGTTCAGACGAGCGAGGCCGTGCCGCGCCGCGCTCACGTCGCCGGCCTGAAGCGCGTTTTTGCCCGATCCGTCGTCGATGACTTCGAGGACCGTCTGATTTCCGCAGACGAATGCGTTGAAGGCCAGCGTCGCCGCCGCCGGTTTGCGTGACCGCTCTCGATCGCGCGGCGATTCGATATCCGACTCGATGCAATGGCGAAGCAGATGCATCAGCGCCGCACCCGCTTCGACGACGATCGCGCGGTCGAACGGAGCATCGGTACCGCTCGCTTCGAGATTGACGCGCTTTCCCGCCGCGGCCGACATCTTTGCAACCGCGCCCGAGAGCCAGTCGAACGCCTGCGCGACGGTCGTGAGGCGCGTGGACGCGAGTGCCGCCGTCATATCGGCCGTGACGCGATCGAGGACGGAGGCACAGGCCTCGGCGTCGCCGCCGAGCGCGGCCAGTCGCGACGCTTGCGCCGCAAGGTCGCCGACGCAGCGAACCAGCTCGTCGAAGCGTTCGATTTCGATGCGCAACGTGCGCGCGGTCGTCGGCGCGGGAGCGCGATCGGGTTCGCTACGCTCGACCGTTACGGGCTGCGAGGCTTGCGAGAGGACGGGAGCGGGAGGCGCGATCGGCGACGCCGCTGGAGCGCGATGCATCTCGCGAATGCTCGCGGTCTCGGAGTAGATGGCGATCAGGCGCTCGAGCCGGTCGACGTATTCGTCCAAGCCCGCCGGAACCGGCTCCGCCGCGGGCGACGAAGCAGCAAGCTCGCCGAGAAACGCGCGGCCGGCCACGAGCATTTCGACGCCGCTTTCGGCCAGCGGAACGCGCCCGTCGCGGACGATTTCGCACAGACGCTCCACGCGAGACGCGACGTGCTGCAGCGCTCCGTAGCCGAGCATTTCGGCGTTGCGTTGAAGCGACCGCAACGCATCGAGTACGGCGTCCACGGCGGCAACGTTGGTCGTGCCGGATTCGAGCGAGTGCGCGAGATTCGGCTGCTCGGCGTCGATACGGAGCAGCAGCGCGTCCGCCTCGGCTCGAAAAAAGCCCGCCGATTCTTCCGGGTCGAAGAGATCGTCCCACATGTCCTACGCGGATTCTGGAGCCCCGGCGCCCGGGCCTCGCGCCGGCCTCCACAGACCGGACTCAGACTCCCCCGCCACGCGGGGGAATGCGGCCACCGCCTGCCAATACAGCCTGCTGACTAATCAGACCCTACTCGTTTGGGCTAATGCGAGCCACCGCGGTCCGGGTGTCCTTACGGGAGCCGCCGAGTGGCGGCTCGGGGGTGAACGGGGGGCCTGTGCCGCCCCGTTTTTCAAAGGAGAAAGTTTTGCAACGTTCGCTAGGCATCGTCGCCGGTGCCGCCTTGGCCGTAGTTCTTTTCGCGGGTTGCGGCCACGGTACGCTGGTGACCAGCGGCCCGGGTCCAACCCCGACGCCGTTTCCGCCGCACGTTGCGAGCGAATACTTGGTGCCCACCGCAGCGGCTAAGCCGTTTTGGGCCGTCAGTGCGTTTTCGTCGATTTGGTTTACCGAGACGGCCGCCGGCAAGATCGGTCAGCTCACCGCCAGCGCCGCTATAAACGAATACAAGATTCCGACGCCCAACTCGGGGCCTCAGGGCATCACGATCGGTCCCGACAACGCGCTGTGGTTCGCCGAAGGCGGCTCGGCCAAGATTGCCCGCATCACGACTAACGGAAGTTTCCTCGAGTTCGCGCTGCCTAACGCCGCCGCCAAGCCGTTCGGCATCGCGACCGGCCAAGACGGCAACCTCTGGGTGACCGATGACGGCCTCAACGCCGTCTGGCGCGTTTCGACGGCCGGCGTCGCCACCGAGTTCCCGCTCAGCGGTGCGGCCAACCCTGGGAGCATCATCGTCGGGCCGGGCGGCAACCTGTGGTTCACCGAGCCGGGAACCAACAAGATCGGGCGCCTCACGATCAGCGGCGCGCTCGCCGAGTTCCCGATTCCGACGGCCAACGCGCAACCGATCTTCCTCGTGTCGGGAACGGACCAAGGCATCTGGTTTCCCGAGCCGGGAACGAACAAGATCGGACGCATGAATCTTACGGGTACGACGACCGTCGAATATCCCGTCGCGCCCGCAACGAAACCGCTGGGCATCGTGCAAGGCGTGGACGGAAACTTCTATCTCGGCGCCGGCGGCACCAATCAAATCGTTCAGTTCGCTCCCGGCACGCAGAAGGTCGTGACCTTCTCGCTGATCACGGCGAACGCCGGACCGGGACAACTCGTGCTCGGTCCTGACAATCAGGTCTATTTCACCCAAACAGCCATCAACAAACTCGGCCAGTTCCTATACTTCTAGCCCGAGTCTTCGTCTTAAAGCGGGGCATCCTTCGACAAGGTCGGGATGACAAGCGAAGCGCCTATGCTATCCTGAGCGCGGCGTAGCCGCAGTCGAAGGGCGTTCGCCCTCAGTCGCCAGGTCGCCGAGATACGCGATCGCGTCGCGCGTCGTCCCGACCAACACGCGGCGCGATCCGGCGCTCACGACGTGAAGCTGCGCGCCCGGCGTGAACGCGACGGTTTCGATCACCGTGATGGTCCTTCGCCCAGAGGTAAGGCCCGCACGCGCCGCCACGAGCTTCACGATCGCGTGGAGGCCCAGCAGCGCCAGGGCAACGACCCCAAGTGCAAACCCGTAGTGGAACCAGAACGACGCGCCCATCGCTGCGCATCGTGTCGCGCGCGCGTTAGCGCAGCGTTACCGGCGCATTAGCGGGGCGTAGCGGACGCGTGCGTTCGCATCTTCGGTTTCGGCCGCCTCGGCGCGCTCCCGGTCCGCTACGAACCGGGCGCGGTCGCGATCGCGAAAACGCTCTATGACGCGCCGGTCGCGAAGCGCATGCCGCCACGCTCGATCCGCGCGGTCCGCGTCGGCGCTCAGACGATCGAGCGTCTCGACGGCCGCGCGTAACGCCGCGTCGATACGCTGCAGGTGATCTGCCGGCGCGGCGTCTCCCGCGCGCAGACGGGCGATCACGGCACTGCGATGCGCGCGCAGGCCGGCGAACCTCCTCCGCTGCAATTCCGCTGCAAGGCGGGACGATTCCGCCGCGCCGCGCGCCGCATCCTCCGCGCGGCTGCGGGCGTCCAAGACGGCCTGAAGGGGAAAACGGAACACGGGCGGTCGCTTAGGGCCGGGCCAGCTCCGAACGTTCGCGCCCAACCGACACGAGCTCGATGGGTACGCCCATGAGGTCCTCGATGCGCGCGACATAGTTGCGCGCGTTGGGCGGAAGATCCGCGATACGGCGCACGCCGTCAATCGGCTCGTCCCAACCCGGCATCTCCTCCACCTCGACGGCAAGGGCGGGATCGCCGGCGCGGTCGAAGCCGGCGCGCCGGCCGTGCGCCGTGTACGCCGTGACGATCCCCAGACGCTCGAAGCCGGAGAGCACGTCGAGTTTCGTGAGCGTCGTAGACGTCAACCCGTTCAGACGGACGGCGTACCGCGCTGCGACCGCGTCGAACCAGCCGCAACGCCGCGGGCGGCCGGTCACCGTACCGAACTCGTTTCCGTTCCTGCGCAGGCGTTCGCCGATCTCGTCGTGCAGCTCCGACGGGAACGGGCCCGCGCCGACGCGCGTGCAGTACGCTTTGGCAACCCCGACGACGCGGCCGATCGCGGCCGGTCCGATCCCGAGTCCCGTGCACGCGCCGCCCGCGATGGTGTGCGAGCTCGTGACGTACGGATACGTTCCGAAACCGACGTCCAGCAGCGTGCCTTGCGCGCCTTCGATCAGGATGCGCTTCCCGGATTCGAGCCGGTCGTGAATGTACGAGACCCCGTCGACGATGTGCGGCATGAGCCGTCGCGCTTGCTCGAGCGTCCCGGCGACGATTTCGCTCTCGCCGGGAACGTCGTCGCCCGCCGCGCCCCGCGCCAGATTCCGCAGGTTGGCGCGAATTTTTTCGGCCAGCGCGTCGCCGTCGGCTAGGTCGCCGAAGACGATGCCGGTTCGAGCGACGCGATCGACGTACGCGGGGCCGATGCCGCGCCCCGTCGTTCCAAGCGCGTTCGAGCCGCGCGCGCCTTCGGCTAGGCGATCAGACCAGGCGTGATACGGAAATACGACGTGCGCGCGATCCGAGACTTTGATGCGCGAAACGTCTACGCCGATACCGGAAAGCCGGTCGATCTCTTCGAGAAGTCCGGCCAGGCTGACGACCGTTCCGCTGCCGATGAACAGCTCCGCGCGATCGTCGAGAACGCCCGACGGCACGATTCGCAGTGCGATCTCTCGATCGCCGACCTTGATCGAATGGCCGGCATTGTCGCCGCCGCCGAAGCGCGCGACGACGTCGTAGTCCCGGGCGTAGAGATCCACGATGCGGCCTTTGCCCTCATCGCCCCACTGAATGCCGACGATGATATCGGCCGTGTTTCTTTCAGGTACCACCGAAATGCTTATTCGGAGCGAAACTCGAGATCGCTAGTGTCTCCCATCGGAATTTCCGATTCGCCCTCGAGCTGCGTCATGACGAACTCCGAAAAGAGCGCGTTCGGCCAGCCGAAGTCGGCGCGCGTGAACCTTCGCGGGTCGTCCGGATCGAACGATTCGTGCAAGAGGTGGTCGCCGGGATCGCTGGCCAGCAATTGCCCGAGAACCTGCTGGCGCTCTTGCGCGTTGGTCGAGGTCATGCCTTGAACCACCAGCGCCAGCGGCCAGACCCAGCGGTCGGGCGTGTGGTAGCTGCCGATACCGCGCGCGACGTGCCCTTGATAGAACGACGGGTTGTCCTGCGAGAGCAAGAAGCCGCGAGTGTTCTGATAGTAGCGATCGCCCGCGTTGGTGTACCCGATGTACGGCGCCGAGAGCAAGCTCGGAATGTTCGCGTCGTCGGTAAGGATCGCGTGTCCCAGCCCGTCGACTTCGTATGCGTAGATGTAGCCGTATTTCGGCACGAGCACCAGTCCGAAGGTCTGAATGCCGCGTTGAACTTCGTCCCGGAGCGCCTTCGCCTCGCGCGCCTTCACGACGTTGTGGTAGACGTCTCGCTCGATCTCGGCCATGTCTCCGAGCGCAACGACGGCGTACATCTCCGACGGAATCAAGAAATTGTAATACGAGGCGTCGTCAGAGGGCCGGAAGCCCGTCCAGATCATTCCCGTGTATCCGACCGGCCGTCCGCGACCGCCGTCCGGCAGCTCTTTGTGCGTGTATCGCGAGTTGCGCGGATGGTCTTGCTCGCGTTGCATCGTCGCCAGCACTTGATCGAGCGCTTTCGAATAATCGTCGTTGAAGACCGAAGCATCGCCGGTCGTCTTCCAATAGCTCCAGGCCAGCGTTACCGGATAAGCGAGCGAGTCGAGCTCGAATTTCTGCTCCCACACGCGATAGTCGAGCGTGAACGCGTTGGCGTACGGATCGACTTCGAGGTACTTGGCCTGACGCGCGATGATCGCCCGAAGCAGCGCTCGCACCTGAGGATCGTTCTTGGCAAAGTACAGATACGGACGCACCTGAGCGCTCGCGTCCCGAAGCCACTCGGCCGGGATGTCGCCCGTCTTGACGTACGCCGTGCCGTCCGGCGCATATTCGGCCAGTTTGGTCGTATCGAGTAAAGCCGTCCGGAACATGTCCTGGAGTTGGACGTTGGAGTTCGTGTAGTCCGCCGCGGCACGCTGAATCGAACCGATATCGAGCGCCCAAGCGCCGAGCGGTGTGGCAAAGACGGCCGCGGCACAGAGAAGTGCGGCGAACCGGGCGAGCCTACGCAGGCCAGATACCATGTGCATATAACGACGGCAACTCGCGAAAGCGTCCCAGGTAGTCGAGACCGTACCCGACCACAAAGAGGTCGGGGATCTCGAAGCCCCGGTACGTAATCTCTATATCGGCAATTCGGCGCTGGGGCCTGTCCAGCAGGACGCAAACCGCCAAGGACGCGGGGCGGCGAGCCTCAAAGGCCTTCGTGACGTACCGCAGCGTCATCCCGGTGTCCACCGTATCGTCGACGAGGACCACGTGGCGCCCCTCGATCGAGGCGCCGGCATCTTTCTCGAACCGGATGCCTTCGGCGTCGCTGTAGTCGGTCACCGCGATGAAATCGAGCTCGCACGGTATGGAAACCGAGCGAGAGAGGTCGGCCAAGAACGGAGCGGCGGCATCGAGCACGCCGACGAGCACCGGAACTTTTCCGGCGTAATCGCGGGAGATGGCCGCCCCCAGATCCGCCACGCGCCCGGCGATCGTGGCGCGATCGTAGAGTTCTTCGGCGATCACGAAGCCTCGGCCAAACGTGAGAAGACGCGATCGAGATCGCGTCTGGCGAATAATTTCACGTTTACGTTCGGATGATTCGAGCGGAGCAATCGGACCTTGCGATTCTTGCGCGTCCGCAGTTCGGGCTTGCAGACCGTGACTTCGATGTACAGGTCGAATTCCGGAAGGTAGAAATCCGGAGTGAAAAACTCCACCGGTCGACCGTCCTCGTTCCAAGAGATGGGGAAACTGCGGGGCTCGTACTGCCAAGCAATACGGTAGAAATCGAACAGTCGAGCTAGAGAGCGCTCGCTCTCGTGTGCGAACGAATCCCGCGACGTGGCCACGGGCTGTATTCTACGACGGCGCCGCCTCCGATTCCGCCCCGCGCAGCCGAATCGTGAAGCGCGCGCCTCCCCAAGGCGAGCGGGCGGCCGCAACGTCGCCGCCCGCGCGTTCGACGATGGAGCGAGCGATCGCCAGGCCGATCCCGCTTCCGCGCCCGGCCGCTGCCGAGCCGCGAACGCGCATCCCGAATATCGTGCAGCGCTCGCTTGCCGCGATGCCCGGCCCGTCGTCGTCCACGGCCAGCACCACATACGGACCGGTGCGCCCGGCCGTGACGCGAATCCGGCCGCCTCGCTCGCGGCCGTACTTGATCGCATTCTCCAGAACGTTCACCAGCACGTGCGCGAGGGCATCTGGTGCGATGCGGACGCACCCGGCCGTCTCGGCCAGGTCGAAGATGCGGGCGCCGCGTTCGACGGCCATTGGCCGGATCGCGTCGAGCGCGCAACGTACGCGTTCGCCGGCGTCGCAAATCTGGCCGTCGGTTCCACGCGCGGAAAGATCGAGCAGCGAAAACTCCAGCATGCCGTCCACCAAGCGCGACATGCGTTGGGCCTCGCGCAACGCCGACCCGAGAAAGACGCGCGTGCTGCGGACGTCGATGACGGGTTCGTGGACCGATTCGTCCAGGACGGTCTCGATGTAGCCGCGGATCGAGGTGAGCGGCGTGCGCAGCTCGTGTCCGACCGCGGCAAGAAATTCATAGCGTTCGCGCTCCCGCGCGCCGCGCTCGAGGGCGCGAGCGACCGTCGCGCTCGGATCCTCGAGGTCCGCGAGCGACTCGATTGACGACCAGCCGCCCTCGAGGTGCTCGCCCGTGGATGACGCCACGGCCGCGGCCATCCGTTCTTGGGCCGAACGTGCGTCGAGCGGGGTGCCCGGTCCACGTGCCGCCGACACCATCGCGACCGCGAAGCAGTCGCTTCCGGGGTCGTGCGCGGCGACGTCGCCCGCGCGCACCAGTTGCCGGGCGGCTCCCAGGAACGCGCGCCCGATGGAGCGCTCCAGCGCACGTGCGGCGGGCCGGCCACGCTGCCATGCGATGCGCTCGATAGCCGGAGCCCGCAGCGCGACGAGGGCGCCCGGTTCGGATTGCGTAGCGAGCCGTGCGCGCAATCGCTTCACCGCCTCCTCGAGCGAGCAGAAGCCCGTCACGTTGCCGGCAGAGCGCCGCGAAAGCGGTAGCCGTAGCCGCGAACCGTCTGCAGCGACGGCGCCAGCCCCGCTTCTTCTTCCAGTTTGGCGCGAAGGCGCCGGACGTGCACGTCGATGGTCCGCTCGTCGCCATCGAAGTCCGCGCCCCAGACCCGCTCGATCAAGCGTTCGCGCGTGAGAGCAATCCCCTCGTGGGCCACCAGTTCGAGCAAGAGATCGAACTCGCGCGGCTTGAGCGCGACCGTCCGCGAGTCGACCCGTGCTTCGCGCGCGGCCTCATCGACTTCCAGGCGGCCGAAACGGCGGACCGGCGTCTCTTCGAGCGCCCTCACCGCGCCACGGCTGCTGCGCCGCAGCAGCGCTTTGATCCGCGCGACGAGCTCGCGAGGCGAAAACGGCTTGCAGACGTAGTCGTCTGCACCCATCTCCAGACCGATGACGCGATCGATCTCTTCCGCGCGAGCGGTCACCACGACCACGGGAATCGCGCGCCCTTCACGCCGCAGCGTTCGCAGGACCTCAAATCCGTCCAAGCCGGGCAAGCCGATATCGAGCAGCAACAGGTCGGCCACGTTGCGCGCCGCTCGCAACGCAGCAAGACCGTCGGTTATGGGGAGCGGAGCGAATCCCTCGCGTTCCAAGTGGTGGAGGAGCAATTCTCGAATCGCCGGATCGTCTTCGGCAATCGCGACGGTCGCGCTGGAGGCCATATCCGTCCGAGTGCCCACGGGTGGGCGCGCTGCGCCACCTCGCTAGTCGTTCGCGAGGTTTGCGAGCGGGCCGAACGCAGACGCGTGCTCCCGAAGCACCGCGTAGATCGTGGATGCAGGAAAGCCTCGCCGCTCCAGCATGCGCGCCGCGGAAGAATAGGCGACAACGGTCGATTTGGCGGCGATTCCGGAAAACGCGTCACGACACCGCGAACGCTCGTCAGACTCCCACTGCGCGACTTGAGAGGACGCCACGTCGCGATCGACGCCTTTACGAACGAGCTCGCCCACCAGGCGCGCGTCGCCAAGCGCCTTTCGCTTGCCCTCCAGGAACAGGCGCGCAAAGAGCCGGTCGTCCACGAAGCCGTCGCGCTTACAGCGCTCGACGGCTTCGTGAATCTCAACGTCTTCGTAGCCTTTCCGTCCGAGGCGGCTCCAGAGCTGCGCTTCGGTCAAGCGCTGGCGCGCCAGCGACCGCAATGCGGCAGCGTACGCGTTAGTCTTCGACGGCAATGGCGGGCGTCGATCCGTTCTTCGAAACCGTCTGGCCCAGATGCTCGCGAATCTTGGTAGAAATCTCGTCTGCGAGATCGCTGTGCTCTTCCAAGAAGACCTTGGCGTTTTCACGACCTTGGCCGATTCGCTGGTCGCCGTACGTATACCACGAGCCGCTCTTGCCCACGATGTTCTGGTCGAGAGCGACGTCGAGGATCGAGCCCATTTTCGAGATGCCGCGCCCGTAGGTGATGTCGAACTCGGCCTGCCGGAAGGGGGGCGCCACTTTGTTCTTGACGACCTTGACCCGCGTTCGCGTGCCGACGACGTCCTGACCGATCTTGATCTGTTCGAGTTTGCGCACGTCCAGACGAATGGAGGCGTAGAACTTAAGAGCGCGGCCGCCCGACGTCGTCTCGGGGCTCCCGAACATGACGCCGACCTTCTCGCGCAGTTGATTGATGAAGATCATGATCGCCTTGCTGCGGGAAATCGCCGCCGTGAGTTTGCGCAACGCTTGCGACATCAAGCGGGCCTGGAGGCCGACGTGCGCGTCACCCATGTCGCCTTCGAGTTCGGCTTTGGTCACGAGGGCGGCCACCGAGTCCACGACGACGACGTCGACCGCGTTGCTGCGGACCAGCATCTCCGCAATCTCCAGCGCTTGTTCGCCGGTGTCGGGCTGCGAGACCAACAAACTATCCAAGTCCACGCCCAGCGCCGCGGCGTAGTTCGGATCGAGCGCGTGCTCGACGTCAACGAACGCCGCCGTTCCTCCGGCGCGCTGCGCCTCGGCGATCGCGTGAAGCGCAAGCGTCGTCTTGCCGCTCGATTCGGGGCCGTAGATTTCCACCACGCGCCCGCGGGGAAAACCGCCGACGCCCAGCGCGAGGTCGAGCGCGATCGAGCCGCTCGATATGACCTCGTAGGCCATCCTCTCCTGAAAATCTCCCATCCGCATGATCGAGCCTTTGCCGAATTGGCGCTCGATCTGCGCGAGGGCGTTGCCCAGAGCTACTTGACGTTCGTCCGACATCGTCTCTCCGTTCTTGGTCTTGTGCGAAATATGCGTTGCTGTAGCGGTCATCACGTTCACCTCCGTATCACTCTCTCACCGCACGATGCCAAGTGCATGGCACGATGAGATCGGCGGTTCTAACAAAACCTTAGGCCGGCGCGCGTTCGTCTTCGAACAAAGCATCGATGAATTCGGCCGGAACGAACGGGCGCAGCGCGTCGGCGCTCTCGCCCAGACCGACGAACTTGATCGGGACTTCGAGTTCGTCCACGAGGGCGACGAGAACGCCGCCTTTGGCCGTCGAGTCGAGTTTCGTGATCACGATCCCGGTCAAGGCCGCCGTTTCGTTGAAGAGTTTGGCCTGCGAGATCGCGTTTTGCCCGCTCGTTCCGTCAACGACCAAGAGCGTCTCCGCCGGAGGCGCCCCCATCTCGCGTTCGATGATGCGGTACATCTTCTTGAGCTCGGCCATCAAGTTGGCTTTGTTGTGCAAGCGGCCGGCCGTGTCGATGAAGATGACGTCGGCGCCGCGCGAAACGCCCGCCCGAACGCCGTCGAAGACCACCGAAGCCGGATCGGCTCCCTCGGCGCCGCGAACGATTTCGCTGCCGGTCCGCTGCGCCCAAATCGCCAACTGCTCCGAAGCGGCCGCCCGGAACGTATCGGCGGCCACCAGCAGCACGCGCTTCCCGCGCTCGCGAAGGCTCTGAGCCATCTTCCCGATGGTCGTCGTCTTGCCGGCCCCGTTGACCCCGACGACGAGCACCACGGCCGGGGAGGATGTGAGATTGAGTTCCGCGCCGGGAAGCGTCAGAAACCGCTCGACGTCCTTGCGGAAACGCGCAACGGCCTGGTCGGTCGTGCTCCAGGCCTCTTGCTTGGCAACCGTCTTGAGTCCGGAAACGATCTTCTGCGTCGTGGGGACGCCGAAGTCGGCAACGATCAGCAAATCCTCGAGCTCTTCCCAAAATTCGGCCGTGATCGGCCGCTTCTCGCGACCGAGGGCGGCCACTTCGGCCATCGTCTGCCGCGCCTTGCCCAGCGAGGACCGCAGGCGCTCGAACCAGCTCATGGGTGGTTCCTTCGGCCCACCTAATCGAACTCCTGTTCGATGGATTGCTTTTTATGACCGGTGCCGTCGGCGCGCTTGGTGTACTTCCGCTTGACCCCCGGCTCGTCGAATCCCAGCTCCGACGAGAGGTCGCGCAGGAGGGTTCGAAGGCGGATCACCGCCTGCGAGTGGATCTGCGAAACGCGCGACTCCGAGACGCCCATCGAGGCCTTGATCTCCTTGAGCGTCTCGCCGCCGAAATAGTAGCGCTCGATGACGGTCCGCTCTTGCGGCGGCAGGCCCGCGACCGCGCCCTGGAGCTCGGAGAAGACCTCGCGTTCCTCGACCTGGGCGGGGACGTCGCCGCCTTCGGCCTCGATCGTATCGGCCAGGGGCACGTGGAATCCGCGGACGTTGGGCAGTTTCTCCTCGAGGGACACGACCGCGGTTCCCCGGAGGCGCTGCATCAGGTGGTCGAGCTTCTCGGGCGACAGGCCCATGCGCTCGGATATCTCTTCCTGAGTGGGAGCGCGCCCAAGCTCGGCTTCGAGTTCCTGTGAGGCCCGGTCGAGGGAGCGGCCGCCTTGCCGGACTGCGCGCGGCACCCAATCCAGCGAGCGCAGCGCGTCGAGAATGGCGCCGTTGATTCGGGTGATCGCGTAGGTCTCGAACTTGACCCCCCGCGCGTCGTCGTACTTTTCGATCGCGTCGATGAGGCCCAATACCCCGTCGTTGAAGAGGTCGCTCAGTTCGACGTGGGGAGGCAGCGTCACGGAAACGCGTCCGGCGACGTACTTCACCAGATGCAAGTAGCGGTGGACCGCCTCTTCGCGAGTAAGGTCCACACCGCCGATCACGTATCGCCGCGAACTAGCCTGCAGAGTCCAGACCCTCGTTTCCGCCGGACGGATATGTGCAAATGAGTTTCACGTTGGCGCAAGCGTGCTCCTACCCTGAGAGCGAGGGACTCCGGCGCCCGGCACCGAAGCCGCGAGGCCCTCATGCCTCCAGCACAACCGCGCAATTATCTTCATCTTCCTTTGGGTGAGAACAAGCCCGACGAGATCAACGTCGTCATCGAGATCCCGGAGAAGTCCCGCAACAAGTACGAGTACGACAAGTCCTACGATATTCTGCGGCTGGACCGCGCGCTCCACTCGGCGATGTACTACCCCGGCGACTACGGCTTCGCGCCCCAGACGCTCGCTCTCGACGGCGACCCGCTCGACGTCCTCGTCCTGGTCATCGAGCCGACCTTCCCCGGCTGCCTCGTCGTGGCGCGCCCAATCGGGCTGCTCGAAATGATGGACGAGGGAAAGGAAGACGACAAGATCATTGCGGTGCCCGTCGGCGAACCCGCCTTCGAAGAGATCCACTCCTACACGCAGATCTTTCCGCACACGCTGCGCAAGATCTCGCACTTTTTCGAGACCTACAAGCTCCTCGAAGGCAAGAAAACGAGCGTCGTCGGCTGGCACGACGAGGCCGCGGCCCGCCGCGTGATCCTCGAGTCGTTCGAGCGCTTCGGGAGCACGCCAGGCCAGTAGGGCGACCCTTTACCGAAGGACTGCCGGAACGGCCCGCCGTACCGGGCCTCGAACCAGGTTCAGGTTCCCGGGGCGGGTTGCCCGCGGGATTTTGTTTTGCCTGACCCTATCTCCGGAATTTTGGGATTGTACGAATGTTAGTCACCGCACAGCAAGC